>Ga0209906_100092_pt1 | contig 135289 bp, 143 predicted proteins | sample FECB24metaG_FD_188303 | JGI IMG/M metagenome (GOLD analysis project Ga0209906, IMG submission 188303) | Cyanobacterial communities from the Joint Genome Institute, California, USA from Joint Genome Institute, California, USA - FECB-24 metaG... ... | reverse complement strand
CTCGCGCACGCCCGCGCGAAAACGCAGGGAAATGCTGCCAAATCGTCACAAGCTGGCAAAGCCGAATACTTCGCAGCTCGCCGAAAACACCGCAATCTCAACCGTTTGCGAATTGATCACAGGCGACTCGATACCCGGCAGGCCCGCGATAAGTGCGGGCACGGCGTGAACCGCTACGGGAGCTGTGGTTTCGGTCAGTGCGGATGATGCTTCTCGCCGGTTTCGGCCTCGCGGCAGTGGTCACCGCCGCCTTTGGCGTCATGCAGGCGCGGTCCGCCCCTGGTGCCAGACGAAACGGGTAAGGTTGTTGGCGAGATTGGCCACGCCGATCTTCGTCCTGGCCCGCGCCATTCCGATCGTGCGAACGAACAGGCCCATGCGGGATTTCTGCTGCGCGAAGACTTGCTCGACATAGGCGCGGATCTTGGAGCGGCGGCCGTTGGCGCGCGACGTCGCCTCGCTCATCGGCCGGCCCTTCGGCTTCTTCTGGTGAATGTCGGAGACGTAGCCGTTCTTCTCCAGCCACTCCTCGTTCGTCTTCGACCGGTAGGCGGTGTCCGCCCAGACCGTCGAGCCGGTATTACCGCGGTTGAGCACGTTGCGGAGTTGCGCTCCGTCATAGGCCGAGGCGCTCGTGACATTCCAGCCGCGGATGAAGCCGTGCCGGCGATCGATCGAGGCGTGGTTCTTGTAGCCGAAGGCGGGAATGGCGATGTCGCGCTGCTGTGTCTTTCCGTCCTCGCCCACCTTGGCCTTCGAGAACTTCACGGTCCAGCGCGCGTCCCGATCCTTCTGCCGCAGCTTGGCAGGCTTCTCCTTCCAGGTGTCCGGGACCTTGCCCGCCTTGATGTCGGCCTTCTCCGCGTCGGTGTTGCGCTGCTTCGGCGCCGCCACGATCGTCGCGTCCACGATCTGACCGCCCATCGCCAGGTAGCCAGCCTTGGTGAGGTGCTTGTCGAAACGGGCAAACAGGTTCTCGACCGCATTCGCCTGCGTGAGGTGTTCACGGAACAGCCAGATCGTCTTGGCATCCGGCACCCGGTCGCCGAGCCCCAGCCCGAGGAAGCGCATAAACGACAGCCGATCCTGGATCTGGAACTCGGCCTGGTCGTCCGACAGGCCATAGAGTGCCTGCAGCACCATGACCTTGAACATCAGCACCGGATCGTAGGGCGGCCTTCCGCCCCTCGCGCCATCCGAGCGCTTCAGCGCCTTGGCCAGCGGCTTGCGGAAGACATCCCACGGCACCAGCGCGTTCAGCTTCTCCAGCGGATCGCCGGCCTCGGTCAACCGCGCATAGCGCTCGTCAACGTCCCAGAACCCGGCCTGTCCTCGCATTCGCAGCCTCCCGCAAATCACCGCAGGAGTGAATCACGAAACGGCCGGGATGGGGAGGTTTTTCGAGGTGTCCAAATGGTCCTACTTGGCCCGAATTCGCTGCCGGCAGCGACAAAAACGCTTCGCCTCCTTCAAGAACAAATTGTGAACCACCTTGCATCGCCTCCGGATCGCGCTTCGACAGGATGTTCCGGCTGGCGCGCGGCAGCTACGGCCACCGCTGTTGCGTGCAAACTGACAAGGCGGCGGGGAGCGTCACCAGCGCGCGCCGATGCAGGAATGGAATCGGAACAGCAGGATCATCGTCGGAGCGACCCAGTGGGCTCCCCTGGGCGAATGAGAGCATACCATTGCTGGCTATCGAGCCGGCTGTGGCGGACCGTCTATTCGACGATTTTCCAATACGAATCCTTGCGAATGACCATGCCGCAACGGAACGTGTAGAAGTCGCAGCCCCGAACATTCTTGCGTTCTCCCTCTCGCGTGGTGCCGGTGAGCGTCCACTTCGACATGCCGGTGCCAGCCGTCTCGTCCACGAAATGCTGCTCGTCACCGTAGTGGACATCGGGCAGCCCTTCGAACCGCATGGCGAGCGCGGCCCTGACGTTCGCCTTGCCCTTGGCTCGTGATCCCCAGGGTTGGTTTCCCTGGTGATTTTCCCGAAGATCGAAAGCCAGTTGCACGACGCGGACAAAAAATAATTTCTCATCATGCATATGTTCCTGCCAACAACATTTACGGTGGTGTCGTTTATGCTGGCGCAACCATGGCGTTTTCAACAGCCTACTGGGTCCTCGCCGTCTTACGCCCAGATATTATCGCATTCTGTGGCTGTGATATGATTTACGAACAGAAGGATGGTGGACCTTCTCACTTTTATGGGCAGGGAAGAGCCGATCCCTTGAGGCCTGATCCGACGCTTAGGAGCCTCGAGGCAAAGTCGAACCGTCTTCTGCTTCTAGCCGCTCGAGCTGGATGTCTTTGCGTGAACTTATCAGAACTTCCCATGAGCCGTCTGACATTCCAGACACTTGACGCGCGACTTCTGAGAGATGATCTCCGTGCCGTCCATGTCGAAGGTATACGGTCGATCACTGGTCGGACTCATCGCGAAGCAATGAATAGTGCGTTAACGCTCGAAGCCAATTTGGGCATGATTGCTGCTGGTGGCGACTACTGGAACCATCTCAACCTTCTCGATCCTGTCGCGATATCGGCGATTGACAGGCTATGGCTATCAAGTTTCGATCGCGACCAATCTCCGATGCTCATAGATCGATATCCAACACTGACCCTCGATCGGGGTCAGGAAAGAGGCCGGAATGCCATTCAATGAAATCTGGGGTCCGCCGCGAACCTCGACGAAAACGAAATGCCCGACTGCGGCATAGATTTCCACGGTAAATAATTCTGGGACCATCTGCTTGGTTCAACGCCAAAGCGACAGCCGAAAGATCCGATCGGATGACTGGAGGCTACCTACAAGCGGGCTAATCTCACCTGCTAAAATTGAGGACGCTGAAAATCCATGACGACCGCAGACGAAGCCATCCATCCGGCAATCCAGGGGCAGGACACGTCACTTCTGATCGTGGACGACGACAAGCCGTTTCTGATGCGTCTCGCACGCGCTATGGAAGCGCGTGGCTTCGTCGTCGAGACCGCCGATAGCGTAGGAGAGGCCGTCGCGAAGTTGCAGGCACACGCGCCGGCCTATGCGGTCGTCGACATGCGGCTCGGCGACGGCAACGGGCTGGACGTGGTTGCCGCGATCCGCGCTAATAGAGCAGACACGCGCATCATTATGCTGACAGGCTATGGCAACATTACGACGGCCGTGACGGCGGTGAAACTCGGTGCGGTCGACTATCTGTCGAAGCCGGCGGACGCCGACGACGTGTTTGCCGCGCTCACGCGCACTGACGGCGACCGCGCCTCACCACCCGAGAATCCCATGTCGGCCGACCGCGTGCGCTGGGAACATATCCAGCGCGTCTTCGAGATGTGCGAACGCAACGTTTCAGAGACGGCAAGACGGCTAAGCATGCATCGCCGCACTCTGCAGCGCATCTTGGCCAAGCGCGCGCCGCGCTAAGCTGATCGCCTAGCCATCAGCGCGCCAAGCGCATAGCCGGCTGACCGTGTCGACCGCACAGGTTTGGCTGCCGGGAATACCACGCGATGTTTCGAGAAGTCGTGCGCTCTTGCCGTCGTGAATCAAGAACTCAGGCTCCGTCGCTGCCGATGGAATGATTGGATCGGCTAGCGCTACCCCCCCCCGTCGTCGAACACCGCTGGATTTACGGCTGCAGAGGCATTCATTTAAAGATCAGCTCGTCAGCGCACCCCATCATGAGATTGTTATAACTGAATTCGACAGCAACAAACGCTGCAGATTCAGAAGGATAATCGACATGAAGAAGCCCACCCGCAGGCCCTAAACGGCCGCGTCTCGAAGCGCGGCGACAAGCTGACGCGAACCCACCTCTACGAGGCGGCCAACGTCATCCTGACGCTACAGGTGGGCTTCTCTTCCCTGAAGGCCTGGGGCCTGCGGATCGCCAAGGGGGCCGGCTTCAAGAAGGCGAAGGTCTGTGCCGCTGTCGCCGACGGGCGCCGAACTCCTGTTCGAGGGTTCTCGCAGCGATACGAGCGCGGCTCCACCATTGTCACTTCGAACCTGCCCTTCGAGGACTGGACATCGGTCCTGGGGTCCGAGCGGCTCACCGGTGCGCTGCTCGACCGGCTGACCCATCACGTGCACATCCTGACCATGAACGGCGACAGCTATCGGCTCAAGCAATCCTCTGCTCGCCGCAGAGCTGTCGCCTCCGCCGACGCGGCGGAGCAAAACCAGGCCACCGACAACATCGATACCGAAACCGGCGAGATCACCGAAGCCTGACGCCCGACGGCGACTGGCCGCCAAACCAGCGAAGGCCCCCGATCGGGGCCCTTCGCTGCTTTGGAGCACTCTTACGCAAGTGGCCGGCTTTTACTCCGCCGCCGTGGCCTGGAATTGCTCCGCCGTTGACAATCTTTCGCGCAGCGAAGGTAGGAACCCGGGGCGAACTGGTTGCCTTGTTCATGGAGGAATTCATGGATTTTGGGGCTGCATCGCCTGAGGGGCACTCCGACATCCCAAGGTCAAGCGGCTCCTGTCGAGCGATCACTTCTCGGTCGACGGCACCCTGATCGAGGCGTGGGCGTCAATGAAGAGCGTCAGGCCGAGAGACGGATCGGATGGGCCGCCGGCCGAGGGCGGCGGGCGCAATCAGGAAGCCGACTTCCACGGCCAGAAGCGGACGAACGAGACGCATGCCTCGACCACCGACCCGGAGGCCAGACTCTACAAGAAGGGCAAGGGCAAGGAAGCGAAGCTGTGCTTCATGGGGCATGGGCTGATGGAGAACCGTCACGGCCTCTTGGTCGATGCCTGCCTGACCTTCGCCGACGGCCACGCCGAACGAGTGGCGGCGCTGCACATGATCGAGCCGCGGGCAGACCGTTCGCGCGCCATCACGCTCGGCGCCGACAAGGGCTACGACACGGAGGACTTCGTCAACGAGTTGCGCTCGATGAAGGTGACGCCGCATGTGGCGCAGAACATCAGAGGACGCCGTTCGGCGATCGACGGTCGCACGACGCGGCACGGCGGCTACGGCGTCAGCCAGCGCATCCGTAAGCGCATCGAGGAGGCGTTCGGCTGGATCAAGACAGTGGCCGGGCAGGACAAGACGAAGTTCCGCGGTCGCGACCGTGTCGGATGGGCCTTCACCTTCGCGGCTGCCGCCTACAATCTGGTGCGGCTGCCGAAGCTGCTGTCGGCGCCGGCATGAGCGCGCCCGCAGCCTGCCGGTTGATTGGCCGCTGGCGCATCGTCGAGGCCGACCTGTGGGATCGTGCCTATCTCGACCTTGCTGGGCCCGGCAGGATCACCATCGGCGCCGGTAATCACGGCGAAATTACCTTCGGTGCCATGCAGGCGACCCTCGACATTGGCTACGGCCCCTCGATGGTCTTCTTCACATGGGTCGGATCCGACGAAATGGACGACGTAAACGGCGACGGTCACGCCGAACTCCTCGACGACGGCTCCATCGAGATCACCTTCGCCTATCACAACGGCGACGAGGCCATCCTCAAGGCCAAACGCGACGCTTCTTCAACAGCCTGCTAGCGCCGCTGCACCGGCCATTCATCGCTTGTTCTCGAGCGCTAGCGCGCGTTTTGACATGCCCTCTCTTTCGCCGCGCCGTAGTGATCGCAACGAGTTTAAGCCGCAAATCGTGTGGGCATCAAGCACGGTCATGTTGATCCAGATCAGCGCGCCGCTCCCGTTTCGGCCCTATCCTTGATGGAGCATCCGATATCGTGGTGCGAAAGGATTCGCTATGTCACGTCTTCCACTCTGCACGACACTCGCCATTGCCATCGCTGCGGCAGTCCCGCTGCCATCCTACGCTCAGTCGCCGCGGGAGATGATGGGCATGATGGGAGGGTCCTGCCCAACCATCGGCATGATGGGTCACGGCCGGATGGGACAGGGCGGCTGGGGCGACGGCGGGCGGGGCATGATGGGGCACCAGCCGAAGATGGGTGCGATGGCCGAGGGCCGGCTGGCCTATCTCAAGGGAGAACTGGATATCACTACGGAACAGGCGGCTGCATGGGATGCCTATGCGGCGGCCGTCACGAATCGTGTCGAGCTTATGCGTGGACTTCGCGAAGGCATGCGGGAGACGATGGCAAGCGGCACCGCGACCGAACGGATGGATGCCCGGATGGCTGGCATGGAGGCGATGCTGGAATCCATGAAGGCGATGAAGCCGGCAACCGAGGCACTCTATGCCGCGCTGAGCGCCGAGCAGAAAGCCAAGGCCGATGATCTGATCGGCGGCGATTGCGGCGGGTTCTGAGCAAACGGTGATCGCGTGCGCGGGGCTTCGGGGGCGTGGACCATGAGCGCCAGCGCGACGAGGCCCGGAACGGCCGCGCCCGCTACTCAGGTCACAATAATCCTCGTCTTGTCCCTGATCTGGCCGAAAGCGGCACCGTCCGATGCTCAAGCGTCGACACTGAACTGCCGCCGGCCTTCCCGCCGTCGGCTTCGCCGCTCCTCTGCGAGGATGTCGACCTTCCTTGCGGAAAAGCGCTGGCGCCCGAGCGCAAAAAGCACGCGGTTCAACTCGACGCGGCATTCGCTCGCAACGAGACTGAAATTGAAAACCGTGGATTAGTCTAATTGCCGTCGATAGTGATCCCGTTGTTGCCGATCTTGATGTCGATGCCGCTCCGACTCTCCTGGTAATAGAGGTAACCAACAATGACGACGCCTGCCGTAAGCAGGCCGATCAACAGATATAGAGCGTTACGACTCATTGCTAAATGCTCCTGATGCTCTGCCCAGGAAGGACTGAGGTCAACTGCGCGACGAACAAATCTCTGGGTGATCACGTGATTCACGTTGCAGGACCGTCCCAGCTACTCGCCACGGAGAGTGTCTTTGAGGCCGCCTACGGCGTTTTGCACCTTGCCCTCAATCTTGTCTGCCTTGCCTTCCGACTCAAGCTTCGCATCGCCAACTGCCTTTCCGACAGCTTCCTTGACCTTTCCCTTGATGACCTTCGCGGAACCGATCACCCTATCCTTGTCCATGGTGTGCTCCCTTCAATACTGCAGAACCAGGATAAAAAATGCCTGAGATACCCGCGATTGGCGTTGACCCAGATCAAGCAGCGCTGCGCGCTCCGATTGTGCATGGCGAGCGACCGACACCAGGGCAATCGTCATGGACGCGCGATGCGGCACGGCTCAAGGCGTCTCGCCTGCCGGAAACGATAGCTTCCGATTCAAGGCAAGCTCGGCTGCGGCAACAAAACGGAAGGAGCATCCACTGCCTTGACCCCAGCCTAAACACCAGAACGTAAACTTCAGCCGGGTCAAAACTCGATGGAAAACCCGGGTCACCTCTCAGCGGAAACCAACACGCAACTCCATGTTTGGCGATTGATGCCGGCGATGCACCCGTAGCTCAGTCGGGTAGAGCGCTGCACCCCGAAGCGTCCAGGTCGAATTTCGCGAAGCATAGGGGACACCTGCGGGACCTACCTTGCGGTCAATTTCAATCCCAAATCAGTGATTTTCGTCAACCTCATGCACAACTGAGCCATCCGCCCGCTTGCCGCTACAGACGAAGGAGCAGACTGTAGCATAGCGATCACGATGAAACGATCGACTACCCTGTCAGTATGGGCTTGAGCGAATTCCGCTCCTGCGCAATGAAATCGAAGAACGCCGAAACCCGAGATGTCTTGCGCAGGTCCGGGTGCGCTAGAAGCCGCCAAGCGCGCGTTAACTCCTCAATCGGTCCGAGAACGCACACCAGGTCAGCTTCGGCGTCGCCCAAAGCAATCGGCAGGGGAGCAAGACCGACGCCGGACTTGGCTGCGTTGACGAGCCCCAACACGCTGTTGCTGCGCGCCGCGAACTCGGCGTGAGGAGCGACCTGGCTGAGCCACTTCGAGACGCGGTGACTCGCGAGCTTCTCTTCGAAGGCGATCAGGCGATGGTCGGCCAGCGCTTCGATTGAGGTGATCCCGCCGTTCTTCTCAACATAATGCCTGCTGCCATAGATTGCCCAGATGGAGTCGGCAATCTTCAACCCGACCAGGTCAACATCGTCCGTATCGCCAGATCGCAGGGCCACGTCGGCGTCACCGGCACCAAGATCGATGTATCGGTCACTCATGACGAATTCGACGCTGAGGCCGGGATTAAGCTGCTCGAACTTTCCGAGAAGGCCGGACTGCGTCAGGCGCAGCACGATCGGTTCCGGGCAGGTGAGCCGGATGATGCCGCCATGGGCACGCGCCGCGGCGCCTAGGTTCTGCTGGAACGCCAGGACGGCCGCCTCCACGTCGATAGCAAACGGCAGCATCGCCTCGCCGAGGTCGGTCAGCCGGTAGCCGCTCTGATGGCGCCGGACCAGCTGGTGCCCGATCCTGCGCTCCAGTTCGACCAGGCGCCGCTGCACGGTCGACTGGCTGAGGCCAAGCGCCCGGCCAGCGGCGAGCGTGCTCTTGTGGCGCGCAACGGCAACAAAGTATCGAAGGTCGTTCCAATCGAACATTGACCATTATGCAGATATGAGATGGCCATTTGCAACATTGCGGGCTGCACCTGTCGCCCCACTAGAGGTAGCGTCACCGACATCGACCCAGGCGCCTGACCCTACGCCGCGATCGACCTGCATCAAACGTGAACCAGCCCAGCTGCTCCGGCAGATTGCCCAATGCTTTGTAGAGGATGACCGACGATGCGTGCCTCCCTCATCTTGCTTGCAGCTCTACTTATCCATCCTGCCCTTGCCATGGCTGACGACGATGCAAGCGCCAAGCCCAATCCACCAGTGCTCAAACAGGTCACCGCGCAATTTCCAACAGGCGACCAGGTCGAGTATCGGGTCATGACGGCCACGCTCCAGCCCGGAACCCATTCGCCGTGGCATACGCACCCCGCACCTGTCGCCGTCTATGTCGTGGACGGCACTTTCACCTTAGAGACGAAAGGCGGGGCGCCAGCGAACCTGAACGCTGGCCAGGCGCTCCTGGAGCCGATCAACGTCGAAGTGCGCGCCGCTAATCTCGGCGAAGTGCCGACCACGGTGGTGATCTTTCAGGTCAGCGCCCCTGCTGAGCCGTTTCTCAAGCCCACGCAGTGAATGGTGTTCAGGCCCAGGACCTGCCGGCCAGGCGTGCCGCCATGGCGCCTCTCTGGCCGACTGGACCCGCCGGACCGCGACCCACTCGACCGTCGAGACCCCCATGACCCACTTCATCAAGTTCGACGGCATTAGCGGCACGTCCGCAAACAGCGCCTACGTCGGCTACTGCCGGGTGTTTGCATTCCAGGACGATGGCGGTGGTTCTCTATCGTTCAAGATGTCGTTCGCGAAGGGCTCGTCGGAATTGTTCGCCGCCTCCGTCAATGGAAGCCATATCGCGTCGGCCGTGATGGTTCAGGACGAGGATGGGTCGATCCTGCTCAAGAGCAGATACGCTGACCTGATGGTCGACATTGCAGAGATCGCGAAGAACGGCAACGCCTTCAAACTCCAATACGGCGCGTCGAGCACCGACTATCCCCAATGGAGCGCCGAGTGACAGCAGGCCACGCGCACGCGACTTCCACTGCCGTGAGACCTGGAGTTCATTGCTCCGGCAGGTCAGCTACAACCAGGGCGGCAACTTGCCGGTTGATCACAGCGGGGTCCACGTCGAAGGTGTTGTCTTTCCAACGCGACGCACTTTAGCTGGGCTGCATCGCCGGTGCTTTTGTGACTTCCTACCGCGCATTCCACGGGCTCGACGACTGACGAGAATTCGGCCAGCATACCGTCGTCCATCAGCTTGAAGATGGTTCCTTTATGCCGAGCAATGGTAGGTTCGAACAGATCTGGCTTGCCAGAACGAAGCCGCTCATGCGTCCCCGCCTCATCCTGCTCCATCATTGCGGACTATCCGAAGACGTCAGCAGCGAGGATGGCGGCAAGTTTGCGGTCCATCTGCGCCTGTTTCCCCGACATGGCCTCAGTTCGCCTGCCCCCTACGGCGATGTCGGGCATTTCATACCCGTGTCCAGGACCTGTCAACGTCCGGGGAGCGCGCACTCTGGATTTGAATATTGTGGCCCGCGCTGCCTATGCAAGGCAGCGCTCTTCCCGGCCGGAACTCCTTGCGGAGCCTGATGCCCGCTGGACTCCCTGACAGCCCCGTGGAGCGCCACAAGCCTCGCGGCACAGTCTGATCACACAAGCAGGCGGAAACAGCCTTGGCGCCCTCCAGGGGGCGTCCTACGCGTCATAGGCACAAAACAAGGAGGTGCTTCATGGCGACGATCCGCAAGCTCATAGACAAATGGCAAGCCCAGGTCCGTCGCAAGGGCAGTCCACCACGAGCAAGATCCTTCGAGACGAAGGTCGAGGCCGAGTGGTGGGCTCGTGGGCTCGAAGCCGAACGTGGTCGCTGCGGAAGTCTGCCCGACAATCGTGCGGCCGAGCAGATTACGATCCGCGCCATGTTCGAGCGATACCTCCTAAAGCCACGACCTCTCCGAGAAAGCTCGGCGAGTTGTCGGCCTCTGCCCTCGTGCAGGCGCACGCGCGTGGGGATGGCCCGCGCGATTGTCCAGAAAATATAACTCAACATTCCACGCGCATCCCTTGGCCTCGCCGCTATAAGCTGAACTCCAAGGGCATTCCGCCACTTGGCACCACGGAGTGCCGCATGTTCGATCTTCCAGAATTCATCCGACTGCGAGCCATCAAACTTCACGCGCTTCAGAATCAGATCGACGAGCTGAACGCGGCCAAGTCGGCAGTCTTCAAATCGACGAAGCAGGATTCCAGCAAGCTGATCGCTGACGGTCTCAAGATCGCATTCGGCATCCCCCGTATAGATCCTTTCAAGCGCGCCGAGAAGATGGCCATCGACGACCAGGCGCGAAATATCCTCGCCATCTTGATTGGCGATACGCGTGTGGCCGACAACGACTCGGGTAAGGCCGCAGGCGAGATGTGCCAGAAAACCGGCGAGGGCTTCGAAGAGTGGCGTGCCGCTCGCGATGCTGAGCGCGCTACATCGTTTCCCAAACTGCTGACAGGCCCAAAGAAGTCCTGAGAGCGTCCGTCGCGAGGGCGCGACCCTGGCCAAGGTTGCGTCGTCCTTCGTTGCCTCATGCTCGCTATCCATGTGCCAATGCCATGGGCGACGGGCGCCGTCGGTCATGTCTCTGCAGGGCAGCAAGCCAACTTTCTCACGGGCAGCTTTCGAGTGCTTCTGGTCGATGGAACCGCGTGGCAATTGTCTTCAAAACTGCACACGCACCCCTCGGCGAGACTGCTATAACGTCGTCAGAAGGATTTTTCAGTCATGCCGAACAACACCTGCGAACTCATTCACGCACTTCCGCCGTCCTCCCGGCGCTGTTTTGATCGTCGGGAGGCTGCGAGCTACGTCGGGGTGAGCGTCGGCTACTTCGACAAGCTCGTCCAGACTGGAACCATGCCGGCACCCCTGCCCTACCCAGGCGTGAGACGGTGGGACAAGCGGTCGCTCGACCATGCGGTAAACATCCTCAGCGGGATCTCGGCAAACGACGATATCCGCGAAGACCAGAGCAACGCAGAGCCGGTGTCACCACTGATGGAATGGAGGAGCAAGAAGCGTGCGAGCTAAAATCGTCGGCGTCAATACGGTCACAAAGCGCCTCGCCGATGGCTCGGTCCGACGCTACTATTACCACCGCGCAACCGGCAAGCCCCTGTCGGGCGAACCAGGCTTGCCTTCGTTTCTTCGCGACTATGCATCCGCCGAGCAAAGCCTTCTCGACCGGCAGGCGGGGACGTTCAACGGTCTGATCCGAGACTACACGTTGTCACCCGAGTTTGCCAAACGCGCGCAGAGCACCCGCAAGGAATACAGCCGGATGCTAACGAAAGCCGAGGCAGAGTTCGGCGATATGCCACTCACTGCACTCGAGGATCCACGTGTTCGCCAGGACTTCATGAATTGGCGGGCAACGGTAGCGAAGACGTCAGGGGAGCGCGAGGCAGACAATCGACTGAGCGTCATCTCTGCCATGCTGTCATGGGGAAAAGAGAACGGGCGCGTCTTCAGCAATCATGTTGCCGGATTTCGACGCCTGCATAGTGTCGATCGCTCCGAACTGATCTGGCTGCCAGAAAACATCGAAGCCTTTATGAAGGTCGCGCCGATAGAAATGCAGCGGGCACTTATCGTGGCGCTTCATACCGGACAGCGCCAAGGAGACCTGCTGCGGCTGACATGGGGCAACTACGATGGCAGTTTCATTTCCCTTCGGCAGGGTAAAACTGGTCGGCGTGTCGACCTCCCCTGCACGCGAGCTCTAAAGCGGATGCTGGATAGTCTGGACCGCACCGCCGCGGTTGTTCTCGCAACGAGGACCGGCCTGCCTTGGAAGGCTCGCTACTTCAAATCACAGTGGGAGGCCGCATCCAAAGCGGCCGGCATTGCTGATCTCCATTTTCACGACTTGCGCGGAACGGCGATCACCATGCTGGCCGAGGCAGGATGCACCACGCCGCAAATCGCGGCCATCACCGGCCATTCCCTGAAGACGGTGACAACGATTCTAGACAAATATCTTGCCCGCACTCGCGTGCTGGCGGGTCAAGCCGTGACCCTCTTTGAGAACGCAAAGAGCACAGAGTTTGCAAACCGTTTGCAAACCAGTCATCCAAAGGCGCAATCGCCGATCGCTAAGTGACTGTAAAATATGGCGCGCCCGAAAGGATTCGAACCTCTGACCCCCAGATTCGTAGTCTGGTGCTCTATCCAGCTGAGCTACGGGCGCGCATCGGGCTGCTTCTGACACAGCCGAGGTCGGCCGATCCTTGGAGCGGCCGCCGACGAGACAGTTCCCTAACGAGTGGGCCGCCGAAATGCAAGCGGCCTCGGCAAAGTTTTGCCGGGACCGTTCCGCACCTCGCCGAGCAACCGAGATCCAGAAGGACTGCAACTTCTCGCTGAGTTCACCGCGGCTCGGCATTTGCTTTCCCGGCAGGCACGGCCGCCAACTGCCGAATGCGGCGGGCCGTGTGCGTCTAGCGAGGCCCCGGCACCTGCCCACGCCGTCCGCGCCGGCCGGAATGCCAAGTTGCCCGGAAAAACCAAAGCACCGGGGCGCCCGTGCGGCACGATACCGCCTTTCGCTCACACCGCTCGCAACCGGGGAACGCCGCGAGGCGCCCTATGCCCGGCGCAAGCCCGAGCGCGCGTCTTCCAGCCGAACGGGCTGGTCGGGGATCGTGACCGAAAACACCGTGCGCCCGCCGACGCTTTCCAACAGGTCCACCTCGCCGCCATGGGCGCGGGCCAGTTCCTGCGCGATCGCAAGGCCGAGTCCGGTGCCGCCGCTGCGCGCCGATCCGCGGAAGGCGGCAAAAAGATTGTCGCGCGCCTTTCGCGGCAGGCCGGGGCCAGTGTCGGAAACCAGGATGCGGCTGACGGAACCCTCGCGCTCCGCGGTGACCGACAGGCGGCTCACCGCGGCGCGTTCGGCCTGGCCGGTCATGGCCTGCACGGCGTTGCGGCAGAGGTTGGTGAGGATGCGGAACAGTTGTTCGGAATCGGCATCGATCTCGAAGCCCGGATCGATGCCGTTGACGAATTCGACGCCGCTGTCGGCGCCGACGCCGAGCATGCTCTCGACGTCCTCCACGAGCTGTCGCAGGCGCAGCCTGCGCCGGGACGGGGGCGCTTCCTGCGTGCGGCCATAGGCGAGCACACCCTCGGAATAGGCCACGGCCCTGTCCAGCGCCCGCACCAGGGTGGGCGCCAGCGATTGAACGGTCGGGTCCTTCACCATGCGCAGCCGGTCCGACATCAGCTGTGCGGATGCCAGGATGTTGCGCATGTCGTGGTTGATCTTGGAAACGGCGAGGCCGAGATCGGCGAGATGCTTCTGCTCGCCCAGCGTCTTGCGCAGATGCTCCTGCATGCCGGCCAGTTCGCGCTCGGCGACGCCGATCTCGTCGGCGCGGTTCTCGGCGCCGATGATGCGCGCCGGGTCGTCGGGCCGCTGCGAGAACGACAGCATGGACCGCGTCATCGCGCGGATCGGCCGGATCATCATGCGGTCGATGGCATAAAACACCAGCATGGCGGTGATGAGCGAGATGATCAGGGACAGCAGAGCCACATTTCCGGAATAGACAAGCATGGCATTGCGCAGGCGGCTGTCGGGGATGACGAGCTCGAATTCCTTGTCGCTCTCGCCGACCTTGCCGAAAACGCGCAGCACGCGCTCGCCACCGAAGACCATGGTGTCCAGCGCGCCGGCCATGGCCGCAATGGCGCCCGTATTGTCGAGATCGACATGCTCGTCGACCTCCGGTGGCATCTCGGCAACCACGAGCAGCCGCGAGACGCCGTCGTCGCGCACCGCGATGGCCTTGGCGCCGATCGCCATCAGCACGTCGTTCTGCACCTGCCGCGACAGGCTGGAACTGTCTTCGCCGACCAGAACGACGGAGACCGTGGCCGCGGTGCCCAGCCGTTCCTCCAGCCAGCGCATGCGGAAATTGGCGACGGACGGCACAAAAATGAGAATTTCGGCCAGAAGAACGAAACACGCCGTGAGCACCAGGAGCTTGGTTGACAGGCCGCGCGCCAGCGACACCGACATGGTGGGCCTAGCGTGATCGGGCGTGTCGGCCATGTCCGGCTCGCTCATGCGCGCATTGTTCTTTCCAGACCCACGGCGTCCCGATCTCAGCCGAACATCCGCAGCACGCGGACAAGGATGCGCACCAGCGGCTTGCGCGCAATATCGGAGAAATAGGTGATTGCAGCGCGTTTGCCAATTTCGCTCATGGTGGGATAGGGCAGGACCAGACCGGCGATGTCGCGCAGCCGCGTCTTGCGTGCCATGGCGAGCGCCCAGAAGCCGATCATCTCGGAGGCGCCGGTGCCCACGATCGAGACCCCAAGGATGGTTTCGCGCGCATCGACAATGAGCTTGATGTGCCCGGCGGTCTTGCGCTCGGCTTGTGCCCGGTCGTTCTCGGCAAGGGGCCAGCGCAGGATGCGCGGCTTCAGCCGCGCAGTGCGCGCCTCGGCCTCCGTCATGCCGACCTGCGCGATCTCGGGATCGCAATAGACCGCGCGCGGGATCAGGCTGGTGTCCTCGCGGGCATTGAGGCGGAACAGGATCGCCCGGATCACCAGCCCGGCATGGTAGTTGGCCACATGCGTGAACTGCAGGCCGCCCGCCACGTCTCCGATCGCGTAGACGCGGCGATTGGTGGTGCGCATCCGGTCGGAAACCTTGAGCCCCTTGTGATCATACGCAATGCGCGCGCTCTCCAGATCGAGACGTGCTGTGTTGGCGGCGCGCCCGACCGCAAGCAGAAGATGCGTTCCGTCGACGACTTCCTGCCTGTCGCCTTCGCTGACATGAACGCGCAGGCCCGACCGCGCGCGCTTCTCGACACGCAGCACCGCCACGCCTTCACGAAGATCGACACCGTCCTCGCGCAGCGACCGGCGCACCAGCGCCACCATTTCCGGATCCTCGGAAGACAGCAGCTGCCGGCGCGCGATGACGGTCACCCGCGAGCCCAGGCGCCGGTGCGCCTGCGCGAGCTCGACGCCGACCGGGCCGCCGCCGACGATGATGAGGTGGCCGGGTCGGCGGGTCAGGGCGAAGATGGTCTCGTTGGTGAGATAGGGGACGTCCTCCAGTCCCTCTATCGCCGGGATGACGGGCGATGAGCCCGTCGCGATGACGAAACGGCGGGCGCGGATCTCCATGTCGCCGACGATCAGGGTGCGCGTGTCCTTGAAGCGGCCCTCCCCCTTGATGACGCGCACGCCAAGCGCGGCGAAGCGGGCCTCGGAGTCATTGGGGGCGATCGACGCGATGACGTCGTGGACGTGACGGTTGACCGCGGAAAAGTCGATGACCGGCGTCTCGTCGTCGATGCCGAAGCGTGAGCCGTGGCGCAGGCCATGGGCTTGCTTTCCCGCCGCCAGAAGAGCCTTTGACGGCACGCAACCGAAATTCAGGCAATCGCCGCCCATCGCGCCCTTCTCGACGAGCACGACGTCGACGCCGAAGGCGGCGGCCGCAGCCGCGACCGAAAGGCCCCCCGATCCGGCGCCGATCACGCAGATATCGGGTTTCAGTATTACTGCCATGCCATGCCCTTGACGGTCTGTCCGCCCTTCTCAACCCGGGCCCTGCCCGGCCGCACGATCCTGCTTACGATGGCTGCAGGAGCCCCAACAAGCGCAGGGGCCGCCCATGCAACAGTGAATGCCGACAGACGCAACCGGCTGACGGCTGGTCCGGCCGCGCAGTCCAACCGTCATGCGGCCCCGCGCCGCAGCCCCGTGATCCGTCACAACCATGTCGATGGCAAGGCCTGTCGGCGCACCATCAAGCAATTTTGACAGCATCCGCCCCCGGCGTCACTGTCGCGTGTGCACGCGACCCGGCGCCGTTTCGACCTGGATTCCGCGCGACGCGCCGATTGACTTGGAAAGACCTACTCCCTATAAGCCCGCTCACGCTCGGGCCGGTCGTCCGGCGCACGTTCTGTTGCGCCCGCGAAATGCCCGAAAAGTTCCTGTTGCATCGTGACAGAATCAAGAAGGGCCGCACTCCGCGGTATCGAAAAAAATGAAGCGTACCTATCAACCGTCAAAGCTCGTCCGCAAGCGTCGGCACGGATTTCGCGCCCGCATGGCCACCAAGGGTGGTCGCGGCGTCGTTGCAGCCCGTCGCAACCGCGGCCGCAAGCGGCTGTCAGCCTGAGCGGACGACCGTAGCGTTGTCGGGTCCCGCCCTTCAACAGTCGGGTACCCCTGGGCGCTTGCGAAAGCGCGCGGAATTCCTTGCCGTCCGGCGCGGTGAAAAGCGCCGCGGGCGGTTTTTCCTGCTGGAAGTCATGCGGCGCGGCGACGACGGCGACCCTCGCGTGGGATTCACGGTCACCAAGAAGGTCGGCAACGCGGTTGTTCGCAATCGTGTGCGCCGCCGCCTCAAGGAGGCCGTTCGTGTTCATGCCGCAGGTGACATGGCGGCGGGCATTGATTATGTGATCGTCGGGCGAGAAGACGTTCTTGCCGCCCCGTTCGGCCAGATCGCCAACGAATTGCGCAGCCGCATTCGGGCCAGGCGTTAACGCTCAGACGGCCTACGGACTCAAAGGTTTCCGATGCAAAACAACCGCAATTTCTTCATCACCATCGCTCTGTCGGTGCTGATCCTGACGCTGTGGCAGGTGTTCTACATGAACCCGCGCATCGAAGCGCAGCAGGAAGCCGCGCGCATCGAGGCCGAGCGGGTCCAGGCCGAACAGGTGACGCAGCCCGCCATGCCGGGCACGGATCCGTCGCAGGTGCCCGCGCCGCCGCAGGGCTCGGTGCCGGCGGTTCCGGGTTCCGTGACGGGTGCCGGCCGTGACGCGGCCGTTGGCGGCACCGCGCGCATCGCCATCGACACGCCGAGCCTCTACGGCAGCATCAACCTCACGGGCGCCCGCCTCGACGATCTGCGCCTGAAGCACTACCGGCTGACCGTCGACAGGAACTCGCCGAACATCGAGCTTCTCAACCCTTCCTCTCTGCCGAACGGCTATTATGCGGAAGTCGGATTTGCAGGCAACGAGGCGACCGGGCAGATCCCCGGGCCCGATACCGTCTGGACGGCGCAGAGCGGTGCAACACTCACGCCTGCGACGCCTGTGACGCTCACCTACACCAACGACCGGAACCTGACCTTCACGCGCACGATCAGCGTCGATGCGGACTACATGTTCACGTTTTCCGACACCGTCAGCAACGCCGGCTCGGCACCCGTGGCACTGTCGAGCTACGGCCGCGTGACCCGCTTCGACAAGCCGACGCATGCCAGCATCTACGTGCTGCATGAGGGATTGATCGGCGTGACCGGCGAAGACGGACTGCAGGAAGTCTCCTACTCGACCATCGAGGACGACAAGCAGATCGTCCCGGGCAAGTCGACCGACGGATGGCTGGGCATCACCGACAAGTACTGGGCCGTCACCATGGTGCCGTCCGGCGGGCAGCCCTTCCAGCCGCGCTTCGGCTTCTTCGAAGACGGCCGCCCCCGCTACCAGGCCGATTTCCTGACCGACGCGATCTCCGTGCCCGCCGGCCAGTCCGCGACGGTCGAGACCGAAATCTTCGCCGGCGCGAAGGAAGTCGCAAAGATCGACGCCTATGAAACGGATCGCGGGATCCGCCAGTTCGAGCTCCTGATCGACTGGGGCTGGTTCTATTTCATCACCAAGCCGATGTTCTGGCTGATCGACACGCTCTACAAGCTGCTCGGCAATTTCGGCCTGTCGATCCTTGCCACCACCGTCGTCGTCAAGGCCATCTTCTTCCCGCTCGCCAACAAGTCCTACAAGTCGATGGCGAACATGAAGATGGTACAGCCGAAGATGCTGGAGATCCGCGAGAAATACGCGGACGACAAGATGAAGCAGCAGCAGGCCATGATGGAGCTGTACAAGACGGAAAAGATCAATCCGCTTGCCGGCTGCTGGCCGGTGCTGATCCAGATTCCCGTCTTCTTCGCGCTCTACAAGGTGCTCTACATCACCATCGAAATGCGGCACGCGCCGTTTTTCGGCTGGATCAGGGATCTTGCCGCGCCGGATCCGACATCGCTGTTCAACCTGTTCGGCCTGCTGCCCTTCGCCGTGCCGGAGTATCTCCATATCGGCGTCTGGCCGCTGATCATGGGCGTGACCATGTTCCTTCAGATGCGCATGAACCCGACGCCGCCGGACCCGACACAGGCGATGATCTTCACCTGGATGCCGGTGGTGTTCACCTTCATGCTGGCGTCGTTTCCTGCCGGTCTCGTCATCTACTGGGCGTGGAACAACTCCCTGTCGATCCTGCAGCAGGGCATCATCATGAAGCGCCAGGGCGCCAAGATCGAACTGTGGGACAATCTGGTCGCGCTGTTCAAGAAGAAACCGTCGCCGGCTGAATAGCCGGTGCCTCCCCGTTAGCGCGGTCGAGCGTCGAGAGCCCCGGTCCGCCGGGGCTTTCTCATTCTCCAATTTCGGTGGACGTTGCCGGGGTCGGGGGCTACACGGGCCTATGTCCACTTGTTACGCACCACCCATCTCCTCGCGGTCGCCTGTTGCCACCCCTCGCCGCCGCGTGACGCCATGAGCGCCGACAATGACGTCATCGACGACGGCGTCTTCGCGCGGTCCTGGGTGTTCATCCGCGGCGTCCCCTCGATGAAGTTCCTGCCGCCGGAAGGGCCGATGGAAATTGCCTTCGCGGGCCGCTCCAATGTCGGCAAATCGTCGCTGATCAACGCGCTGGTCGGCCAGAAGGGGCTGGCGCGCACGTCCAACACGCCGGGCAGGACGCAGGAACTCAACTATTTCGTGCCGGACGGCTATTCCGGAGAGGCGGGCGACATGCCGCCGATGGCGCTGGTGGACATGCCCGGCTATGGCTACGCGCAGGCGCCCAAGGAGCAGGTCGACCTCTGGACCAAGCTCGTCTTCGACTATCTGCGCGGGCGCGCCACGCTGAAACGTGTCTATGTGCTGATCGATGCCCGCCACGGCATCAAGAAGAATGATGACGAGGTTTTGTCGCTGCTCGACAAGACGGCCGTCTCGTACCAAATCGTCCTGACCAAGATCGACAAGATCCACGAGGCCGGGGTCCCACGCCTGATCTCCGAGACGCTGGAGAAAATCCGCAAGCGCCCGGCCGCCTTCCCTGCCGTCTTGTCCACCTCTTCGGAGAAGAACGTCGGCATGGAGGATCTGCGCGACGCGATCCTGCTCGCCGTGCGGGGCGGCTGACGGCTCCGCGAGCCGCCAACCAGGCGTTCCAAGACAATCACGCAAGGACCGATGAGAGCCTGGCGCGGCAGCGTTATCGATGCCGTTGCCTGCGCGCGCGGCTGCGTCAGGCCGTTGCCGGCTTGAAGGTCAGCGCCAGACCGTTGATGCAGTGGCGTTTGCCGGTCGGCGGCGGGCCGTCGTCGAAGATGTGACCGAAATGACCGCCGCAGCGACGGCAGTGGACTTCCGTCCGCGTCATGAACAGGGAATCGTCGCTGCGCGTGCCGATGGAACCCGGAACCGCGTCCCAGAAGCTTGGCCAGCCCGTGCCGGAATCGAACTTCTTGTCCGATTCGTAGGCGGCGAGGTCGCAGCCGGCGCAGTGGAACATGCCCTTGCGCTTCTCGCGATCGAGCGGGCTTGAGCCCGGCCGCTCGGTGTCCTCCTCGCGCAGGACGGCATATTGTTCGGGTGAAAGAATCGCGCGCCATTCGGCGGCGGTCTTGTCGACCTCGAAAGCGCCAGCGTCCGCGGTCGCCGACGCGTCCGTGCGCGTCAGTGCCGTTGCGCCGGCGAGAAGAGCCGTCAGTCCGCTGCCGATCAAGAATGTCCGTCGCTGCATTTGCTAACTCCTGTCGGCCTCATGTAATCCCGGCCGCGATCACGCACAAATCACATCACCGCATACAAAAGACCCCGCATCGCACTCGGGACGAACCCTGATCGATACGGGGCAAGCTCGTAGGTCAGAACCTGCCGCGCGCGGCGCGAGCGGCAGGTTCCGAGGCAGCCCGACCCCAACGGCCCCGGCTGCCTGGTGTCTGCTTACATCTTGGGCAGCAGGACCTTGTCGACGACATGGATCACGCCGTTCGACTGCTCGACGTCGGCAATCGTGACATTGGCGACGTTGCCGTTCTCGTCGGTGACGGTGACCTTGCCGCCATCGGCCTTCAGCGTCAGTTCGCAACCACCGACGGTCTGCACCTTGTGGGCGCCGCCATCATCCATGACCATCTTGGTGACATCGGCAGCCATCGCCTTGGCACCGATCACGTGGCAGGTCAGGACCTTGGTGAGGTCGCCCTTCATTTCGGGCTTCAGCAGCGTATCGACCGTGCCCGCCGGAAGGGCCGCGAAGGCCTCGTTGGTCGGAGCAAACACGGTGAAGGGGCCAGCGCCCTGCAGCGTCTCGACGAGGCCGGCAGCCGTGACGGCTGCGACGAGTGTCGTGTGGTCCTTCGAGTTGACGGCGTTCTCGACGATGTTCTTGTCGGCAAGCATGGCCGCGCCGCCAACCATCGGGTTTTCAGCGTAGGCAACGCCGACGATCGACGAGAAAGCGACAGCACCGGCGAGCAGATAGGACTTGAACGAGTTCATATGGGGTCTCCCTGATTGTTTCCCGGCTCTGGCTGGGACAGGGGGAGATACGGACCCCTTAGAGAAAAGTTTCAGCGGCGCTCACACGCATCTTCTTTTTTTCGCGGAACACGCAACAGCATTGAACGGCAGCGGTGCGTCCTGAGCCCCTGTGGCGCAACGGCTGACCGGGGCTAGATGCTCTTGAGGTCGCCGGCCGCAACAACCGGTCCGGTGGGCTGACCGGTCGGCGAACCGCCCGATGGCTCCAGGCTCACGGCAAGCACGGCGCCCTGCGCGAGCCTGGCGCGTGCAGCCTCGCTGACGGCGATATGCGCAGCCGACCCGACGGGGATGACGCCCATCGACACTGGCGGATCGTCGCCCTCGATCATCCAGAGTTCGAAATCATGGCCGCTCGCCCGCTCGCCCGACACATGCGACAGGCCGACATCGCCTTGGGCGGCATCGTAGATCACCAGATAATGGACATCGCTGCCATCGGCGGCAAGCGAGGCAACGAGACGCGACTGCGGCGCCTCTGCCGGCGGGCCCATGAAGGGAAGCGCGACATAGAGCGCCAGCGCCGCAATGGCGGCCGCGGCCAGTCCGCGCCAGAAGGCGAGGCTGGCCCAGAGGCCGGGCGAGGCAACCGCGCCCGGAGCGGGCTGGCTGGTTGTCGTTGCCTGCTGCGAGAACAGCCTGCGATCGAGCGCGGCCTTGACGGCAGCCGGCGGCTCCACCGGATCGTAGGCCGATGAGAGCGGCGAAAGGTGGGCTTCCCAGGCGTCCACGAGGCGCGCGAAGGCGGGCTCGCGCTCGACCCGCAGGGCAACTGCCTCACGCTCTTCGGCGGGCAACACGCCAAGAACGTATTCGGCGGCGACGATGTCGTCACCCCCGCGTTCCTGTCCGTTTTCGTCCGCAGTGCTCATCGTTCCAGACATTCTCTCAGTTTCAACAGGCTGCGTCGCAGCCATGTGCGCATCGTGTTCAGCGGCACGCCATGGCGCTCGGCCAGTTCGACATAGCTCTCACCCTTGAGGTAGGCGCCGCGCACCGCCGCCGCCCTGTCCTTCTCCAGCTCCTCGAGGCAGCGATGGATCCTCTGGCCCTCATCGCCCGCCACCGCCATTGCCTCGGGGCCAGGAGCGGGGTCGGCAATGTCGATCGCCGCATCGATATCCACCGATGCCGCGCGCCTTGCCCTGATGCGGTCGATGGCATGATTGCGCGCAACCGCCACCAGCCAGGAGATGGGGCTCAGGTCGGAGACGGCGAAGCGGTCGGCCTTCATCCATATCTTGACGAACACCTCCTGCAGCGCCTCTTCGGCCTCGGTGCGGTCATTCAAGACACGAAGACAGACGCCGAAGAGTTTCGCGCTCGTTTGCCGGTAAAGCAAATCGAATGCCGCGCGGTCCTTCATCGAGGTCCGAACAATCAGCTTTGTGATATCCTGCGGCGTCATTGCGGGCAAACTAGGACTTTTCGGCCAATTTGCAACGTCATTCGCGGCGGCCACCGCGATCGCGCCCCGGGCCGCTACGCCGCCTCAGGACGGGATGTGGACTGCCCTGCGGTAGATGTGCCAGGTCGTATGGCCGAGTATCGGCAGGACGACGAGCAGGCCGAGGAAGAAGGGAACGCACGCGGCTATCACCGCAAGCGTCACCACCACGCCCCAGCCCAGCATTGCCACCGGACTGGCGATGACTGCCTTCACGCTGGTGATCATCGCTGTGATGAAATCATACTCGCGATCCATCAGCAGCGGCATGGAGATGACCGTGATCGAAAACAGGATAAGGGCAAGTGCTGCGCCGACGACATGCCCCACCCCAAGGAACAGCCAGCCTTCGGGCGTGGTCAGAAGCACGGAGAAGAACCTGTCCAGGGTGGAGAAGGACATCCGGCCGAGAAACAGGGCGATCATCAGCCTGACCTGATACATCCAGACCCAGAAGAAAAAGAGCATCGTGAAGGCCATCCAGGACAGTTCGCGGCGGCGTTGCGCCCAGACGACGGACAGGATCGCGCGCCATGTCAGCGGCGCGCCCGTTTCCAGGCGGCGGCTGACCTCGTAGAGACCCGCCGCGGCAAAGGGTCCGATCAACGGGAAGCCGATGGCGAATGGATAGATCATCCACGACATGTGCCAGCGTGTCAGCGCGAGCGTGATGATCATGCCGATCAGCGCGAAAATGCCACCGAAGAACAGGCCGAAGCGCGGCGCCCTGGCGAAATCGGTCACGCCGGACAGCAGGCATGCGCGGATATCGGCGGCCGTGAGCGGCAGGATCTCTGGGATGACCGGAACGGCAGGCAAACGGCGAACGGATTTCGGCTCGAAACTCTCAGCCATGCTCCCCCCTTTGGCTGCTCGGCGCGGCAGCGTTGCCACACAGTGAACCGCCATGCGCGGCGTGCCTTGACCGAAATCAACTGTCAGGAATTCACGCCGCTGCGATGAGCCCGAGCGCTCCGGCCGGTCCGATACGCGCGCTGACGCCGACATAGCTGGCAAGCACGGGATGAGGTGTCGCGACGGGGTGGGTGTGCGTGGCGGTGATCACCGCAACCGTGGCACCCGCGGCCTCGGCGGCCGCGATGCCCGCCGGCGCGTCTTCGAAGACCAGGCAATCGGTGGCGGCATAGCCGAGCCGCTGCGCCGCCAGGAGGAAGCAGTCCGGCGCGGGCTTGCCGTTGCGGACATCCTCGGATGCCACCATCATTGGGGGCAGCGGAAGGCCGGCCGCCAGGAGCCGCCGCTCGGCCAGAGCCCGCGGCGCCGAGGTGACGATCGCCCACCGGTCGGCGGGCAGCGAGGCGAGAAAGCCGGCCGCGCCCTCAATGGCGTGGATACCCTCGACATCCTCGATCTCCGCCTTGGTGATCGCGGCGGCTTCCACTTCGGGGTCGACGCCCGGCAGCGCCAGCCGCCGCACGGTTTCAATGGAGCGGATGCCGTGGATCGTGGGCAGGAAGGCCTCTACGTCGAGCCCGTGACGCTTTGCCCACGCCGCCCAGACGCGCTCGGCAGCGATGATGGAGCTCAGGAGGGTGCCGTCCATATCGAAGAGAAAGGCAGGGAATTCGCGCTGCGGAAACAGGTTTCGCTCGGCCAATGTGTCGCTCCGATGTCGGGGAATGACGGCCGCTCTAAACGATGAAGAATGCAATCACAAGCAGAAGCGGCGTGATCGGGACACCGAAGACACCGAGCCCGTAGACCAGATAGGGTGCCAGCCACAGCACCGCGCAGGCCCGTGAGAACAGAGCCTTGCGCAACCCGCCTCCGCGCTGCGCCGATCGCAGCATCAGCAATGCCGCAACGACGAGGATGGTCAGGTCGTACATATGCGTGTAGGGCGTGATCAGCACGGTGGCGATGAGCACCATCGCTGTCCTGCGGTCCTGGCTTTCCGCCCGCCACAGCCGCCAGACGAGCGTCAGAAGAACCACGGCCGCGAAGATGGCATGGATGAACAGCGCCCGGTCACCGTCCAGGCCGACAAGACGAAGCGACATGAAGACCGAGGGGATCATGACCGTGAAGGGCCCGGAGCCGAACCGCTCGAGTGCCGAGAGCTGCGGCATCGTCAGCCCGAGATAATCGCGCCACGGCTGAATTCCGAACAAGACAATCGACAACCCAATCACGGCCAGGGCGGCGGCTCCGGTCGCTGCGACCAGCAGCCAGCGCTTCTGTCCAATCCAGATCAACGGCAGCAGGAAGCCCGTCTGCGGCTTGATCGTGAGCAAGGCGGCTGCGGCGGTCGGGGACGCGTCGAGCCTGGAACGCGCCGACAGCGCCACGAGCAGAAGGCCTGCTGCGATGTTCCCCGTCTGGCCAAAGGCGACGCAGGACAGCGCCGCCGGCGAAAGGACCAGGACCGCAATCTCTTTCCAGCCGAACCCGAAACGGCGTGCCCCGAATGCCAGCAGGAAAAGGCCGAGCAGGCTCAGGACCGCGAATCCGAGGAAGTAGCCCAGAATGCCGAAGGGCCAGGCCAGCAGAAGGGAATGCGGCGGATAGGCCCAGAGCCGGAGGCCGATATCGGCGGGCAAAAGCGTCTGCTGGAACGCAACGAACGTCGCCGGATCATAGATCGCCCCGGCGGCTCCCGAAAGGATCATCTTGCCGGTTGTCCAGAGATTGACGAAGTCGCCCCCGAAAGGCGCGCCGCTTTCGAGCAACAGGCCGCGCCTGCCCGCGAGAACAAAGATCATCAGCACGCAGAACGCGACCAGGTTGACCACCGCAATGCGAAGGAGCGTCGTGAGTATCCGGTCGTCGGGCGAAGCGCCCCCGTCGCGCGGGCTGGCCACCGCGGCATCCGGTCCGTCCTGCGCTGATGTCACGTCTGCCCCTCGCCATCTCCGGTGCGATCCTGCGCAAAAAAGGTGAACGTTCGGCTACGCCGCGACGCTGTCGGGAAAGCGCATTCCTTATCATTTGCCCGCCAGGAGGAATGCCGCTAAGGAACCGCCCGGTTCACGCGACGAGGACATCAATGAGCACGACGGATATCGCCCAGGTCGCCGCCGAACAGGCACGCCTGCTCTCCGCGGCCCTGCCCTACATGCAGCGCTACGAGAACAAGACCGTGGTCGTTAAGTATGGCGGGCACGCGATGGGCGACGCGGCGCTCGGCAAGGCTTTCGCGCGCGACATCGCGCTTCTGAAGCAGTGTGACGTGAACCCTGTCGTCGTGCATGGCGGCGGCCCGCAGATCGGCGCGATGCTGGCCAAGATGGGCATCGAATCAAAGTTCGAAGGCGGCCTGCGCGTCACCGACCAGCGGACGGTCGAGATCGTCGAAATGGTCCTGGCCGGCTCGATCAACAAGGAGATCGTGGCCCTGATCAACGCCGAGGGCGAATGGGCGATCGGCCTGTGTGGCAAGGACGGCAACATGGTCTTTGCCGAGAAGGCCAAGAAGACGTTCGTCGATCCGGACTCCAACATCGAGCGCGTGCTCGATCTCGGCTTCGTCGGCGAGCCGGTGGAGGTCGACCGCACCCTGCTCGACCTGCTGGCCCGGTCGGAGATGATCCCGGTCCTGGCGCCCGTGGCGCCTGGCCGCGACGGCCACACCTACAACATCAACGCCGACACTTTCGCCGGCGCCATCGCCGGTGCGCTGAACGCAACGCGCCTGCTGTTCCTCACGGACGTCCCGGGCGTGCTAGATCGCGACAAGAAGCTGATCGACGAGCTGACCGTCGCAGAGGCCAAGGCGCTCATCAGGGACGGCACGATCTCCGGCGGCATGATCCCCAAGGTGGAGACCTGCATCGAGGCGATCGAGCGCGGCGTGGAGGGCGTCGTCATCCTCAACGGCAAGACACCGCATGCTGTCCTGCTCGAGCTGTTCACCGAGCATGGCGCGGGGACGCTCATCGTGCCGTAGCCCTTGCCGGCGGAGCGGTCAGGTCTGGCACGAGGAAATGGTGCTATGCCGCGTCGATGATTGGTGTGACCTCTTCGGCGATGGTTGCTCCCGTTGCCCTCTCGGCCGTCGCGAGTTCGAACGCTGTCTGCAAGTTCAGCCAGAACCGCGCGCTGTTGCCGAAGTAGCGCGCCAGGCGCAGGGCGGTATCCGGCGAAATTCCTCGCTTGCCGTTGAGGATGTCCGTGATCCGCCCGGAGGGCAGCCGCAGAGCAATCGCCAGCCTGTTCGCGGACATATCGCGCGCTGCCAGCTCCCGCTTTAAGATCCGACCTGGATGGACCGGGTTCATCGCTTCACTCTCCTGTCAATGATAGTTGACAATCTCGACATCCCACGCATCGCCATCGCTGAACCGAAAGCAAATGCGCCAAGGACCATTGACCCTCATTGCCCATTGACCTTCCCGATCTCTGGAAAGCTTATGAAGCCCGACGGATTTCAGCGGACTAAGATCGCCGAGTGAAGATGCCGCATCCAACACTGCCAAGAGTTCCGTCGCAGACTCCAGGTCGAGACCTGAGAATTTTGATTTCCCGTCCTCGGCAAACCGCCGGGTCGCGCTGTTTGCCCAGGACTTGATCATTCCGAAGCGTACTACGCTAAGCGTAGTACGTCAAATAGCTCCTGACTTAGCGCACCGCCAGAAGCACCAGGATGCCGGCCACGATGAGAACGCAGCCGGCAACCTCCAGCCGGTTCACCTTCTCGCGGAAAACGAAGACCGTCGCCGCCATGGTGAACAACATCTCGATCTGGGCCAGCGACTTGACCACCGCGGCCTGCTGCAGGGTCATGGCCATGAACCAGCCGAACGACGCCGTGGCGCCGACGAGCCCGACGAACAGGGACAGCTTCCACGCGCCGGCGATGCGCGAAAATTCGGAGCGCTCCTTCCATCCCATCCAGGCGAGCATGATGACCGTCTGGAACACGGTGACGACGGCAAGCGTGACGGCCGCCTGCATCATGAAGTTCGGCCCGGCCAGAGCGGTCGACGCGGCACGGTAGGCGACGGCGGAAATGCCGAATGCGGTGCCCGAGGTCAGGCCGATCACCGCCGTGCGGGTGGTCAGTGAGGTGAAAAGCGTCCGCACGCTCACCGCCGAATGGGCGACCGAGATCAGCATGACCCCGAAGACACTTATGGCGATCGCAAGGATCGTGCCCAGGCTGATTCGCTCGGCCAGGAAGATCAGCCCGAACAGGGCCGCCTGGGCCGGTTCGGTGCGCGAATAGGCGGTGCCGACCGCGAAATTGCGGAACGCGAACAAATGCACCAGCAGGAAGGTGCCGGCGATCTGCATCAGGCCGCCGATGACTGTCCAGAGCGCGAAAGGCAGGTTGGGTTCGGGCAGGCTGTAACCGACGCCATAGTGCAGGATCGCGACGAACGCGATGGCGAAGGGAAAACCGAAGCCGAAGCGCACGAAGGTTGCGCTGGTCGTTCCCATCACCCCCTTCAGGTGTTTCTGCGTGGCCGAGCGCAGATTCTGCAGGAAGGCTGCACCGATGGTGATCGGGATCCACAATTCCACGCAACAGTCTCCCGCACATCGCAACGGCACCGGCGGCGCCGTCGCTTGTCAATCGTGCGGCAGTGATTAGCCGGTCATGCGGGCTGGCGCTACCCGATCCCTGCCCGGCGATTGACTGGCACGGCAACGAAGCGCATCGGCGGCCTCAGGCCGCGGCGGCCGCATCCTTGTCGAGGACGACGAGATTGCGCCCCCGGTTCTTGGCCTCGTACAGCCTTCGGTCGGCCACGCGCATCAGATCGGCGACATTGGCGTCGGGCAGGCAGCGAACGCCGCCGATGCTGACCGTCAGAGGCACTTCCTTGCCCTTGAGCGGACGGAATTTCAGTTGCTCGACCTCGCCGCGGATGCGCTCCGACACTGCGCTCGCCTCTGCTTCGCTGGCGCCGACCAGAATGGCGCCGAACTCCTCACCGCCGATGCGGCCGACAATGTCGCCGCTGCGCACGGCACGCGCTATCGCCGACGCAATATCCAGAAGAGCGTCATCTCCAGCCAGATGGCCGAACGTGTCGTTGATCTTCTTGAAGTGGTCGGCATCGATGATCAGAAGCACGCCGCGATCGGACTTGCGCCGCGAGCGGTCGAGCGCGGCAAAGAAGCTCTCGCGGTTCAGCATGCCGGTCATGTGGTCGCGGCTGGCCTTTTCGGCCAGATGGCAATGCGCGGCGGCAAGCTGGGCGTGAGCGCGGGCGAGTTCGGCATTGGCCTTGCGCAGGCGGTCGCTCTGCCAAAGCGTATAGGCGCTTGCCGGCCAGGCGGTCGCCAGCGGGCAGACCACGCACATCAGCCAGGCATTGCCGTCGACAACCCCTCCGAGCATCGGGACGACGGTTGATGCAACGAGAAGCGATGCCATCACGGCTGCCAGGGTCACGAGCGTCGACTTGACGAGGATCTTTCCCACACGCAACCTCCGTTTGTCCCGTCTTGCCAGCAAGCCATGAATTTCTGGTTGCCAAACCGCCCCCAATGACCGCGATCCAGAATATCGACATGCCCGGGTGGAAACCGCTAAGTGATGTTTCTCCTCGCGACCGAAGGACGTGAATGACAGAGTCCCCCAATCCAGCCCGTTTCGCGAAAACCCGCGACTGGGTTTTCGATCTCGACAACACGCTCTACCCGCATCACTCGAATCTGTTTTCACAGATCGACGTCAGGATGACCTCCTATGTCTCCGACCTGCTCACGCTGCCGCGCGAGGAGGCGCGCAAGCTGCAGAAGGAGCTCTACCTCGAATACGGCACGACGCTTGCCGGTCTGATGGCGCGGCATGCCATCGATTCGGACGATTTTCTGAACAAGGTCCATGACATAGACTATTCCTGGCTGGTGCCCGATCCAGCTTTGGGCGAGGCGATCAAGGCGCTGCCTGGGCGGAAGTTCATCTTCACCAATGGCGACCGCGGCCATGCCGAGCGCGCATCGCGCCAGCTTGGCATCCTCGACCATTTCGACGACATCTTCGACATCGTCGCGGCCGGGCTGACGCCGAAGCCTGCACCCAAGACCTATGACATGTTCATGGCGCTGCATAACGTGGTGGGCGAGCAGGCGGTGATGTTCGAGGACCTTGCGCGCAACCTCGTCGCGCCAAAGGCGCTCGGGATGACGACGGTGCTGATCGTGCCGCGCAACTTTGAGCCGACCTTCTCCGAGATCTGGGAGCGCGATCCAGCCTTCGACGATGCGGTCGACTACGTCACCGACGACATCACAAGTTTCCTGCGGGCGGCCGTGGCGGCAGCCGACTGACGGTCGCGAGCTCAGACAGTGATACGGGACTCGCTCCCGTGTTCGGAAGCGCCCGCGGTCAGGCGAGCTCGTAGAAGCGGCTGATGATGTCCCATGCCTCGTCGGCCGTATCGACATAGTCGATGATGTTCTGGTCGCCGGGGCTGATGGTGCCCTGGTCGGCGAGGAAGTCGAGGTCGAGCGCCTTCTGCCAGAATTCCTTGCCGAACAGGATGACGGGAACCCGCTCCATCCTTCCGGTCTGGATCAGGGTCAGCGTCTCGAAGAACTCGTCCATCGTGCCGAAGCCGCCGGGAAACACGGCGACCGCCTTGGCGCGCATCACGAAATGCATCTTGCGGATCGCGAAGTAGTGGAAGTTGAAGCACAGTTCCGGCGTCACGTAGATGTTGGGCGCCTGCTCGTGCGGCAGGACGATGTTCAGGCCGATCGACGGGGCACCGACATCGTCGGCGCCCCGGTTGCCGGCCTCCATCACGCCTGGCCCGCCGCCGGTGACGACGACGAATTCGCGGTAGTAGGACGTCGCCGAGTGCAATGAGCAGAGCCGGGCGAACTTGCGCGCCTCCTCGTAATAGATGCTGTTCTTGATGAGGTTCTTCTGCTGCGTCTCGTTCTTGGCGGCCCAGGCCTTGCCGCCCGGCTCGGGCAGGCGCGCGCCGCCGAACAGGATGACGGTCGAGCGGATGCCGCGCTCGGCGAGAATCATCTCCGGCTTGAGCAGTTCGAGTTGCAGCCTGACGGCACGCAGCTCCCGGCGGGTCATGAAATCGGGGTCGTTCCAGGCGAGGCGGTAGGTCGGCGCAAGCGTCTGCTGCGTGTGGGGTACGCCCTTGACGCGCTCCAGATCCTCGTCGGCATGCGCCAAAGGCGTCCAGCCGGCCTTGTCCTCTGATTCCATTCTGTCCCCGTCCAAAAATCAATTCGCGGTGCTGTGCCGCGGCTGGCGCAATTGACCCGGTTTTTCGCCTGACATAGGGTCCGCGCGCTTTTGCCCGTACAGTAGAAGTCCAGCCTTAACACGCCGTATAGCGGAGCCCATCATGCCAGGATACGATCTCGCCAGCCTCGAGACGACGCTCGAACAGGCCTTCGAGGACCGCGACTCCATATCGACATCGACACGCGGCGCGGTTCGCGAAGCAATCGAGACGGCGCTCGACCTGCTCGACCGGGGCGCGGTGCGCGTGGCGGAGAAACAGAGCGACGGAAGCTGGCATGTCAACCAGTGGCTGAAGAAGGCCGTGCTCCTGTCGTTCCGCGTCAACCCGATGGAGATCATCACGGGTGGTCCGGGCGATGCCGTCTGGTGGGACAAGGTGCCGTCGAAATTCTCCGGCTGGGGGGCCATCGATTTCGAGAAGGCTGGCTTCCGCGCCGTGCCTTCGGCCGTGGTGCGCCGTTCCGCCTACATCGCTCCTGGCGCAATCCTGATGCCGTCCTTCGTCAATCTCGGCGCCTATGTCGATTCAGGCACCATGGTCGACACGTGGGCGTCGGTCGGTTCCTGCGCGCAGATCGGCAAGAACGTGCATCTTTCGGGCGGCGTCGGCATCGGCGGCGTGCTCGAGCCGATGCAGGCGGGTCCGACCATCATCGAGGACAACTGCTTCATCGGCGCGCGCTCGGAAGTCGTCGAAGGCTGCATCGTGCGTGAGGGCTCGGTGCTCGGCATGGGCGTGTTCATCGGCAAGTCGACCAAGATCGTCGACCGCGCCACCGGAGAGATCACCTATGGCGAGGTGCCCGCGAATTCCGTCGTGGTAGCAGGTTCCTTGCCGGGCAAGCCGTTCCCGAACGGCGAGCCGGGTCCGGGGCTCTACTGCGCGGTCATCGTCAAGCGCGTCGATGCCCAGACCCGCTCGAAGACGTCGATCAACGAGTTGCTGCGAGATTGATTCTGGGACAATTGGACGCACCTTCCGGCCTGCCCGGCCATCGTCCGCGCAAGAATTCATCGGAAAAGGTGAATGGACTGGGAGCATCCTTTCACAAGACATGAGGGCGACATCGACCGGAGCAAGTTCCGGCGGGTATCGGCGCTTTTCTTGCAGGCGCCATTTTGGCGGCGATCATCGACAATGCGACCGGCGCGACCTTCAATAGCCTTTATTATGGGTTCGTCTATATGGTCTACGTGATCGCCATGATCTCCTGCGTGTTCGCGGTCTGCACGAAGCGCCGGCGCGACCGTGACAAGTCGGGCTGGTGGTCGCTGATCATGTTCGTGCCCTTCATCGGCGCGAACCGGCTCATCGTCGAACTTGGAATTCTCGAAGGAACCCGTGGTGCCAACAGATTCGGATCGGATCCGCTTGCCTGACAGATCGCAACTCATCTGGCTTTTCTTCGGGATCTCGGGCCGCGTCAGCCGCGCGGCCTATTTTCTTGGCGGGCTTTTGCTGCTCGTCGTCCAGATGTTCCCGCTCTATCGTTTTACACTGGTGCCGGAGGAAAGCGCCCAGGCCCAGACATGGGCGATGGTCTTTGGTCTCGTGGTGCTGGTGTCCATCTGGTCGAACATCGCGCTGACCATCAAGCGACTGCACGATGTGAACCGGCCCGGTTTCCTTGCCCTGACCCTGTTCATCCCGGTCATCTCGATCCTCGTCTTCATTGCCCTCTGCTTCTACCCGGGCGATCCCGGGCCCAACAAATACGGCCAGGCCACCAACTCGCGGAACTGAAGCCGCCCGCCATGGCCTACCGAACGCTGGACCCCCGCCTGATCATCGAGACAACGGAGCGGCTCGAGGCGCGCGTGGCCGACCGCTTTCCCGCCTGGAGATGCTGTCGATTACCGGCAAGCGTACGACGCTTTTCTCGCAGTCGGTCAACGACGAAGTCGTCATCGAGGCCGTGAACGATATCGAGAACCTCGGTTCCAGTCTTTCCCGCAAGATCTGGCAGAAGATCATGATGCTGGATCAGCATGTCGATGCAAAGGCTGGCTGATCGGCAGCAAGACGGAATGTTAACCTGATCCCCGGAGAATGCGCAGACTTGCAATCTGGACGGCTCATGTCCCAGCATACCGCAAAGGCCGATCAGAAGCGCCCCCGGCGTTCGCGCGCCGCCAGTGTACGCTCGCGCAAGAACCAGCCTGAAGACGCGCAGCATTTGCGGCAGCAGAACGAGCGCTTCACCGTCGCGTTCGAGAACATGTCGCACGGCATCTGCATGTTCGATGCGCAAGAGCGGATGGTCTTCTGCAACGGACACTATATCCGCATGTTCGGGCTTTCCGCCGATTTCGTGCAGCCCGGCATCACGCTGCTGCAGATCCTGCAGCACAGCGTCGACAGGGGCATCGCCGCGGTGACGACGGAAGAGCTTTACGCGGAGCGCAAGGCGCTGATCCAGATGCGCCGACCCGCGGACTACGCCGAGACCCTGTCCGATGGGCGCGTCATCGCCATCTCGCACAGGCCACTGCCGGATGGCGGATGGGTATCCATCTACGAGGACATTACCGCGCGCCGGCAAAGCGAGGCCGCGCTGACGGAGCAACATCGGCGTTTTGAAGCTGCGCTCTCCAACATGTCGCACGGTCTGCTGATGTTCGATGCCAACGCCCGGCTCATCGTGCGCAACGACCGCTATCTCGACATCTACGGCCTGAGGCCGGAGGATCAGCCGCTCGGCGCCTCGCGGCGCGAGCTGCTTGCCAGTTTGGTCGAACGCGGCATCTACAAGAACTTCGACATCGACCGCGCCGTGGAAGAGCACCGCAAGGCTATAGAATGTGGACGCCCGCTATCCGTCCAACGCGAACTTGGCGACGGACGCACACTTGCGGTGTCGCATCGGCCGATGGCTGGCGGCGGCTGGGTTGCCACGTTCGAGGACGTGACCGAGACTCGTCGGGCCGAGGCGAGCATTCGCCACATGGCCCATCACGATACGTTGACTGACCTGGTCAACCGCGCACAGTTCAGCGACCAGCTCGAGCAAGCGTTGGCCATCTGCGCCTATACGTCCAAGCCAGTCGCAATCTTCTCTCTGGATCTCGATCGGTTCAAGGCAGTCAATGACACCATGGGGCATCCCGTGGGTGACGCCATACTCAGGCTGGTGGCCGAGCGGCTGAAGAACCTCGTGCGCCAAGGTCTCGATACGGTTTCCCGCGTCGGGGGCGACGAGTTCGCGATCCTCCTGATCGACAGCGACGAAGCGAGCGCCGACCGCTGGGCGCGCCGCGCGACCGAGATCATCAGTCAGCCCTATATGCTCGATGGCCGAAAGGTCTGCATCGGTACAAGCATCGGAATAGCCGTCGCCCCCGATCACGGAGCGACGCCCGAACTTCTTCTCAAGAACGCCGATCTCGCTTTGTACAGGGCAAAGCTCGAGGGCCGCAACACCCACCGGCTCTATGAGGCCGGAATGGACGCGCGCCTGCGCGACCGCAATGCGCTCGAGGTGGATCTGCGTGACGCGCTCGGGCGCGGCGAACTGGAAATGCACTACCAGCCGGTTGTTTCCGTCGCGAGCGGCGGCCTCGTTGGATTCGAGGCCCTGATGCGCTGGCGCAGGCGCAACTATGGCCTCGTGCCGCCCGCCGAATTCATCCCACTCGCCGAGGAAACGAACCTGATCGTGCCCTTCGGTGAATGGGCACTCGCGCAATCGTGCCGGGACGCCATGGCGTGGCCGGATGCCCTGATCGTTGCCGTCAACGTGTCGGCGGTGCAGTTTCGCCAGAAGGACTTTGCCGCCAGCGTCGCACGGGTGCTGGAGCAGACGACGCTACCGCCTGGGCGGCTCGAACTGGAGATCACCGAGACGGTCCTGATGGACGAGACCGAAGACGTCATGCAGACGGTCCAGGCCCTGAAGGCAATGGGCGTCCGCATTGCGCTGGACGACTTCGGCACAGGCTATTCCTCGCTCAGCTACCTGCGCACGTTTCCCTTCGATCGCATCAAGATCGACCGGTCCTTCATCGCCGAGATCGATAACTCCGACACTGCGGCCATCGTCACTGCCATCGTCGGGCTGGGCAAACGGCTTGGCATGTCGACGACGGCGGAAGGGGTCGAGACGGCTGAACAGCTTGAACTCGCGCGCGCCGCCGGCTGCAGTTGTGCGCAGGGCTTCCTCATCAGCCGTCCCATCACGGCCGACCACATCCCCGCTCTCCTGCGCGATCCCGTCAGGTCTCGTGCAGGCTGAGGCTGCTGCTGGCGCAAGCATTCGCTGGTGACAAGCCGATGGCTTTCACATACCTCATGCCGCATCGATCAACGCGTCCGTGATGCACAAAGCATGAGCCTGCCCACCGATCCTGCCGCCAACCTCGCGCTCCTGATCCGCTGTCCTTCCGTGACGCCGGAAGATGCGGGCGCACTGTCGGCCCTGGAGAGCCTGCTTGCGCCGATGGGTTTCAAGTCCGAGCGACCACGCTTCAGCGAGGACGGCACGCCCGACATCGACAATCTCTACGCCCGTCTGTCCGGAAATGGTCCGCATCTGATGTTTGCCGGCCATACCGACGTGGTCCCGGTCGGCGACGAGGCCGCCTGGACGCTTCCGCCCTTCTCCGCCGAGATCCGCAACGGCGAGATGTTCGGGCGCGGCGCCGTCGACATGAAGGGCGGCATCGCCTGCTTTGTCGCGGCACTTGCGCGCCATATCGAAAGGGCGGGCAAGCCGAAGGGCTCGGTCTCCCTGCTGATCACCGGCGACGAGGAGGGGCCCGCGATCAACGGCACGGTCAAGCTGCTCGACTGGGCTGTCTCCAAGGGAGAGAGCTGGGATGCTGCCATCGTCGGCGAGCCGACGAACCCGGACGCGATCGGCGACATGCTCAAGATCGGACGGCGCGGTTCGATATCCGGCACGATCACCATCCACGGCCGGCAGGGCCATGTCGCCTATCCGCTGCTTGCCGACAACCCGGTGCGCGGCCTGATGACGCTGGTCGATGCGCTGCTCGTGCCGCCGTTCGACGCCGGCAGCGCCGATTTCCAGCCGACCAATCTGGAAGTCACGTCGGTCGATGTCGGCAATCCTGCGACCAACGTCATCGCGGCGCGGGCCACCGCCTCGTTCAACATCCGCTTCAACGACAACTGGACGGCCGAGACGATCCAGGCGGAGATCCACAACCGGCTCGACGCAGCCGCCCGCAGGCGCCGCTACCGAAAGGGGCGCAAGGAATCGATCGCCTTCGATCTCGCCTGGCGCGACAGGCCAAGCCATGTCTTCATCACCCGCGACGAGCGGCTGATCCACGCGCTGTCAGGCGCCATTGAGGCGGTCACCGGCCGCAACCCGGCGCTATCGACGTCGGGCGGCACCTCGGACGCCCGCTTCATCAAGGATCACTGTCCGGTCGTCGAATTCGGCCTCGTCGGCAAGACCATGCACATGGTCGACGAACGCGTGTCGCTTGCCGACCTCGAGACGTTGACAGGCGTCTATGAGCGCTTTCTGCGGGACTGGTTCCAATAGCGGGATGGGCAAGGATCTCGACATCCAGGTGAACATCGCGGCGGCGTGGCGGCTCATGACCGGCAAGCCCGATGGCTTGCGCATGCTCGATCTGTCAGCGGACGGCTTCTGGAACTCGTTCTTTGCTATCCTCGTCTCGCTGCCCGCCCTGTTTGTGGGCTGGCTGGCGCTTGCGCAGGAACTGAGCGGGATCGTGCCCTTCGGCAGCGTCTCCACCATCCTCCGACTGGCCACCATCGACATGGCCGCCTGGATCGTGCCGCTGATCGTGCTGGGGCTGTTCGCGCGGGTGGCGGGCCTCGCCAACCGCTTCGTGCCCTATGTCGTGGCGACCAACTGGGGCTCGGTGATCGTGATCTGGATCATGCTCGCTCCAGCCCTCCTGCGCATGGCGATGCCGAACGCGGTGGATCTTGCCGCCCTGCTGTCCCTCGCCCTGTTCGGGCTGACGATGGCACTGATGTGGCGGCTCACCAATACCGTGGTCGGCAGGGGTCCTGCCATCGGCAGCGCGGTGTTTGCGGCGATGTTCGTCGTGTCCCTGACAACGCTGGTTGTACTTCAGTCGCTGCTCGGCATCTCCGGCCCGCCGTAATCCACCCCGATCAGGTAGAGCCCATCGGGCGGCGCGACCTGACCGCAGGCAGCCCGGTCGCGCGCGTCGAGCGCGGCGACGAGATCGCTGGCGGTCCAGCCACCCTCGCCGACGCGCTTCAGCGATCCGACCATCGACCGAACCTGGTTGTGCAGGAAGGAGCGCGCGTCCGCATGGATCTCCACGATGTCGCCCGTGCGCGAAACGTCGAGCCTGTCGAGCGTACGCACGGGGCTGTCGGCCTGGCACTGTACCGAACGGAACGTCGTGAAGTCGTGCCGGCCGAGCAGGCCCTGTGCGGCGTGGTGCATCGCGTCAGCGTCGAGGAGCTTCGGCACCCACCAGGCGCGCTTGCGCTCGAGCGCAGCCGGCGCCCGGCGGTTGAGGATACGGTAGACATAGCGTCGCCCGGTGGCCGAAAAGCGCGCGTCGAAGCTGTCGGGCACGGGCGTTGCGGCGAGGACCGCAACGGTCTCACCCGCCATCTGAAGATGCGCGTTGACCGCGTCGCGCACCTTGTCGCCGGACCAGGCCTTCGTCAGATCCGCATGCGCCACCTGCGCGGTGGCATGGACACCCGCATCGGTGCGCCCCGCGCCGCGAAGCGTCACCCTCTCGCCGCAGAAGGCCGCAATGGCATTCTCCAGAGCACCCTGAACGGTGCGCGGGCCATCCTGGCGCTGCCAGCCCGCATAGGGAGTGCCGTCATACTCGATGTCGAGGCGATAGCGGGGCAAGGCTAAAGTCCCCTGAAGGCGAGCGGATAGACCGGCCTTCCGGCAGTGAGCGCATCACGCCAGGCGAGGGCCTGCAGCGCCTTGCGCTGGTAGTCGCTCACGGAGCCGGCGGCGCGATCGTGCGCGCAGCCGAACCGCCCATAGCAGGTCGGCTCGCCCAGCACGACCGAGAGTGTCTCGCCGCGCTCTTCCAGGATGACATGGGCAGCTTCCGTCAACGGGACGGCGTCACCATCCGCCACGAACCCGTTGACCAGATCCGCCTCGCCAGCTTGCCCGAAGGCGCTCTCCTCGACTGAATGGATCGCCGCGCGATCGCGCGCATCGGCAATCCTGGTGGTGACAGCGTTCATGACAGGACCGTGCCCGGCACGAGCTTGGCGCCGCGCTGGAATTCCTCTGCGGAGACCGGCTTGCCGCCGGAGCGCTGGACCTGGAGCAGCCGAACGGCCCCTTCGCCGCACGCCACCGTCAGCGCCTCATCCAGGATCTCTCCCGGTCGCCCTGCGCCCGACGCAAGGGTGGAGCGCAGCAGCTTCAACCGTTCCGGCTTGCCGCCGATTTCGGCCTCGCACCACGCGCCTGGAAACGGCGACAATCCGCGCAGGTTGTTATGCACATCCTCAGCGCTTGCCGACCAGTCGATGCGCGTCTCGGCCTTGTCGATCTTGCGGGCATAGGTGGCGCCCTCGGCTGGCTGCGCCGTGAGCGTCAAGCTGTTGGTTTCCAACGCCGCCATCGCCTCGACCATGAGTTCGGCGCCGGACAGCATGAGCCGATCGTGCAGGTCGCCTGTCGTCATGTCGGGCTCGATCGGGACTGTCCTGCTCATGGCGACGGGGCCCGTGTCGAGGCCTTCGTCCATCTTCATCACCATCATGCCGGTTTCCCGGTCGCCCGCCATGATCGCCCGGTGGATGGGGGCGGCGCCACGCCAGCGCGGCAGGAGCGAGGCGTGACCGTTGAAGCAGCCGAGGCGCGGCAGGTCGAGGACGGCGCGCGGCAGCAGCATGCCATAGGCGACGACAACGGCGACATCGGCCTCCAGCGCCGCGAGTGCTGCTTGCTCCTCCTGCCCTTTCAGGGAAAGCGGTGTTCGGACGGTCAGGCCCAGCCGTCTCGCCTCGCGCTGGACCGGCGACGGCGTCAGCTCAAGGCCGCGGCGCCCGGCCGGTCGGGGCGGCTGGGAATAGACGGCCAGGATGTCATGGCCCGCCGCTGCCAGCGCCGAAAGCGTCGGCACCGCGAAGTCGGGTGTCCCCATGAAGATGATCCGAAGCGGCATGGCGTCCTGTCCGATAGCCGGAGCGGCTATGCGCCCGCTTCAAACGGGTTAACGAGCTTCAGGTCAAGCCCGTCGAAGTCGCGCACGTTGCGCGTCGCCAGCGTCGCGTCATGCACGAGGCATATCGCGGCGATCATGGCGTCGCCAATGCTCAACGGTCTCCCGCGGCTCTCGCGCAGGGCACGCAGGCGGCCGGCCATGTCGGCAGAAGCCGTGTCGAGCACCAGAATCCGGCTGCCGAACGCATCGCGCAGTCGCTCCAATGACGCGATGTAGCGGCGTGAGCCCAACCGCAGAAAATGGCGTTCGGCTCCATAGGCCTGCTCCATGAGCACGGGGCCGCACAGGAACGTCGAGCCTATGCTTGTGTTTTCCAGCCACGCCATGACCTGCACAGCTGGAAATGGCTTGTCGATCTCGGAGATGATGTTCGTGTCGAGCACGATCATCCGAAGTCTGGCACAGATCGGCCGAAATCGCGCTTACGCGCGGCTTCGATATCCTCCATGCTTTTGGCGAACGCCTGCTGCTCCGCGTCGTCTCCATGATAGAGGATGGGCCGCAAAGCATCCCACGCCGACAAGAACGGCTTCTCGTCGCTTTCGCGCCGCGCGAGAAGCGAGCGACGCAACAGGTCGATCGATGTCGCCGACAGGCTCTTGCCATCGCGCCTCGCCGCCTGCTCGATCTCGCTCTTGAGAGCCTCCGGAATATTCCTGATCAAGAGATCGCCCACGCCTGCCTCCCGCGTTTGATATCAATGATATCGTTCTTCGCTCGGAATTGCAAATTCGCCGCTGGTGGCGGCTACCCGACCATGCGGCTTGGCGGCCTGTCCTTGGCCAGCTTCTTGAAGCGCTTGACCACCATGTCGCGTTTCAGCTTCGAGATGTGGTCGATGAACAGGACGCCGTTGAGGTGGTCGATCTCGTGCTGCAGGCAGGTCGCGAGCAAGCCGTCGGCCTCGATTTCCCGCTGCTTGCCCTCGCCGTCGATGAACTTCACCCGCACCGAGGCTGGCCGTTCCACCTCGGCATAGTAGTCCGGGATCGACAGGCAGCCCTCCTCGTAGACCGAACGATCTTCCCCGCTGGTCACGATCTCGGGATTGATGAAGATCTGCGGCGCCCGGGGCTCGTCCTCCTTGGCGAGGTCGATGACGAGCAGGCGAAGCGGCTCGCCGACCTGGATAGCGGCGAGGCCGATGCCGGGCGCGTCGTACATGGTTTCGAGCATGTCGGCCGAAAGCTTGCGCACGCTCGGATCGACCTGCTCGACCGGCCTGGAAGCCAGGCGCAGGAGCGGATCGGGCAGAATGATGAGCGGCTTGATCGACATGAATTTCCACCTAATCGGTAGAGGCGAAACCGTCAACCGCCGCGGCCATGCGATGTTCCTGTTTTGATCTGGTGTCGACTTCGGAATCGGCTATGCTTGCGCCATGAACGACATGTCCGGCATGATTGCCCAGCCGATCCTGCAACTCGGCGCAACGACCGTCTCGCTCGGCCAGGCGCTGGCCTGCCTTGCCGCGCTCATCCTGGCGCTCCTGGCCTTGCTTGTCGTCGCCCTGTGGCGGTCGGGTTCGGCGCGCGCGGCCGCCGCGTCGGAAGCGGCATCGCATGCGCGGGAGACCGAGGCCCGCATGGCAGGCATCCTGCAGGCGCAGGCAGAGATGCAGGGCCGCATGGGGACGATCGCGGAGGTCTTCGGCGCCCGGCAGGCCGAGCTCAACCAGTCGATCGGCCAGCGGCTCGACGCCATGACGGGCCGCATCGGCCAGACAATGACGGACCAGACCAAGTCGACGCATGAGAGCCTGGCCAGGTTGCAGGAGCGGCTGGCCGTGATCGACACGGCACAGAGCAACATCCAGTCGCTCGCAGGCCAGGTCGTCCAGCTGCAGGCCATCCTTTCCAACAAGCAGACGCGGGGAGCGTTCGGCCAGTCGCGCATGGAGGCGATCGTCGCCGACGGGCTGCCGCAGGGCGGCTACCAGTTCCAGTCGACCTTGACCAATGGCAGCCGGCCGGACTGCGTCGTGACGATGCCGAACGGGGCACCGGGGCTTGTCATCGACGCAAAGTTTCCGCTGGAAGCGTGGAACGCCATCCGCGCGGCAGCGGAAGGCGACCAGAGCGGCGAGGCCCAGAAACTCGCGGCGCAGGCATTCCGCCGCGACCTGGACGTGCATATCAGGGCGATCTCGGAAAAATACCTGATCCAGGGCGAGACGCACGACACCGCGTTCATGTTCGTGCCGTCGGAATCGATCTTCGCGGAGATCCACGAGAATTTCGAATCCATCGTGCATCGCGCGCACCGGGCACGCATCGTCATCGTCTCGCCGTCACTGCTGATGCTGTCGATCCAGGTCCTCCAGTCGATCCTGAAGGATGCCAGCATGCGCGAGCAGGCGCATCTCATCCAGGGCGAGGTGGTCCGGCTGATGGAGGACCTGACCCGGATGGACGATCGCGTGCGCAAGCTGCAGGTGCATTTCGGCCAGGCGGCGCGCGACATCGACGACATTCTGGTTTCGTCGGCGAAGGTGACCAAGCGCGGGCAGAAGATCGAGGCGCTGGAATTCGGCCCCCCGCCAAGCGCCGAGACCGATGATGCGCCAGCCATCGAACGTCCGCGCGGCGCCGACAGCAAGACCGGCCAGCTCCGGCTACGGGTGGTCGAGGAGAACGATCTGTAGAGATCGACCGGCGACCCCTTGCCCTTGCCCCAATCTCTTGTTTCATACGCTGAGTTGAAGCGACGGAGGACGAGGCAATGGCCAAGGGTCAGCAGAAGAGCAACAAGGAAACCCGCAAGCCCAAGAAGGACGCCAAGAAGCCGGCCGCCGCGCCGACGCTGAAGGCAGCCGGGGCGACGCCGGTTCCCGCCATGAAGCTCAAGGAAAAGAAGTAAAACGGCCGGCCACGGCCGGCCTGTACCCGGCGTCGCGGCAACGGGGGCGGCACGTCTCGCGTTTGTGCCGCGTTTTCGTGCGCCCATGTCGCGGTGCCGGATGCAATTCCCGCGGAAGGAACGGCCCATGGCCTGGATCTATCTGTTCTTCGCCGGCCTGTTCGAGATCGGCTGGGCGATAGGGCTGAAGTATACCAACGGCTTCACCCGCCTGGTGCCGACCGCTCTCACGCTGGCGAGCATGATCGTCAGCCTCGGCCTTCTCGGCATCGCGCTGAAGTCGCTGCCGGTAGGGACGGCCTATGCCGTGTGGACAGGCATCGGCACCGTCGGGACGGCGGCTCTCGGCATCTATCTTCTCGGAGAGCCGGCCACGGTCATGCGGCTGGTTTGCATCGGCCTGATCGTCGCCGGCATCGTGGGGCTCAAGATCGTCGCGTAGCAAAGCCGCGCTACCCGGGTGAGTGGGCGCGGCATTCCCTGGCCGATGATGGCGTTGCTCAGCGCTTGCGCGACTTGCGCGCGGCGTAGCGCGCATCGCGCTTGGCCTTGCGCTCGGCCTCGTCGGCTACAAGCCGGCTGATGCGTTCGGTTTCTTCGGCTTCCTTGGCCGAAGCCTCCGCCAGAGCCGCTTCCTCCTCGGCCTTGCGTCGCGCTTCCTCGGCCGCCTCGCGCTCGGCGCGTTCTACCGCCTCGCGCGCAAGACGCTCCTGACGCTCCTTTTCCTTCTCGATCGCCCGCTTCTCGCGGGCCTCGAGGATCGCCTGGCGCTCGGCCTTGCGGGCCTGAACGGCCGGATCGTCGTCCGTCGGCTTGGTCTTGAAGCGCTCCAGAAGAGCTTTCTTTGCTTCGTTTGCCGCATTGCGGCGCTCGAAGATGTCTTTTTCCCTGTAAATAGCCAAGTGTCGCCTTTAATTTCGTTCCTGGGTCTGCGCCGCTTACATACGCGCCACCGGCCGGATATCAAGCCGCAATCGGTCATGGCAGCCATGAATTCGCCTTGTGTTGCCGCAACGAAACGCCTTTTATTGCTGGCACGCCCCTTGGGCGCCGTGGGCAGTGACGAGAAGGCGATGGTGTCGATGAAACGCGGCGCGGGGCGATAGTCGTCCCTATTCTTTTGCCGAAGGCTTGCTGCGTGCCTATATCGGCTGCAAGACTTTTCAGGACATGCCCATGACCCCGCTTTCCGTTCTCGACCTCGCGCCTGTTGCCGAGGGCAGCACTCCCTCGCAGTCGCTTGCCAATACGCTCGATCTTGCCCGCCACGCGGAAGCGCTCGGCTATAGGCGCTACTGGCTTGCCGAACACCACAACATGCCGGGCATCGCCAGTGCTGCGACCGCCGTGGTCATCGGCCATGTCGCCGCCGGCACAAGGACGATCCGTGTCGGCGCGGGCGGCGTCATGCTACCCAACCACGCGCCTTTGGTCATCGCAGAACAGTTCGGCACGCTGGCCGCACTGTTTCCCGGCCGCATCGATCTCGGTCTTGGCCGTGCGCCGGGTACCGACATGATGACGGCGCGCGCGCTGCGCCGCAACCTGGATGCCGGCGTCGACAGCTTCCCGAACGATGTGCTCGAACTGATCGGGTATTTTGCCCCGGCCACACCGGACCAGAGGGTGCGCGCCGTGCCCGGCGAAGGCCAGGACGTCAAGGTTTGGGTTCTTGGCTCAAGCACCTATGGCGCGCAACTGGCCGCCATGCTCGGCCTGCCCTATGCGTTTGCATCGCATTTCGCTCCGGCCGAGATGGAGCATGCGCTCGACATCTATCGCTCGCGCTTCCAGCCTTCCGAGCATCTCGACAAGCCCTATGTCATGCTCGGCCTGAACGTGTTTGCGGCCGACACGGATGCGCAGGCACGGCTTCTGTTTTCCTCGCTGCAGCAGGCCTTCGTGAACCTGCGCACAGGGCGGGCAGGCAAGTTGCCTTCCCCGGTGGCCGGCTTCGAGGAAAACCTCGATCCGATGCCCCGCGCCATGCTGGAGACGGCGCTGTCATGTTCCGTGGTCGGCTCGCCGGAAACCGTCCGCAGGGGCGTGGACGCCTTCATCCGGCGCACCGGAGCGGACGAGCTGATGGTGACGGCGCAGATTTTTGATCACGATGCGCGCAAGCGCTCGTTCCAGATCCTGGCAGAGGCGCACCGCGCGCTGTCGGAGGCTGCATGAAGCCGCCCTCGCCGCTCACCTGATGGCCGTGACAAGCTCCTTGTCGGGATAACAGGTGGCGGCGCGGTTGTTCTTTTCCTGCCACGCGCCGATCGAGCGTCGCGTCTTGAAGCCGGGAAGGCCATCGGCGCCGCCGACGTCGTAGCCGAGCTTTTCCAGCCGCCGCTGCATGTCGGCCACGTCGGAGCGATATAGCCCGTCGATCTTGCCCCATTTCTGAGAGAAGGTGCGGTCGCCGGACGCGATGCGGTCGGCGCCGTGCCCGATGAAGAGCGCGTAGAGGTCGCTCTCGTTGTATTTCTTGAGCACGTAGAAATTCGGGGTCACCACAAAGGCCGGACCGCCGCGCCCGGCGGGCATGAGCAGAAAGCCCTCCGACTTGGCCTCGTTTGCCGGAAACGGCTTGCCGCTGACGCGGGCGATGCCGGCCGACGACCAAGCAGAGATGCGCTTGCCCTGATCGGGTCCTTCGAGCGCGCAGGATACGCTGTCCGGCACGGTGACCTCGAAACCCCAGTCGCGACCCTTCACCCAGCCATAGTTCACCAGATAGTTGGCGATCGACGCCAGCGTGTCGGGCACGGAGTTCCAAATGTCGGGATGGGCGTCGCCGTCGAAGTCGACGGCGTGGTTGAGGAAGGAGGTCGGCATGAACTGCGGCTGGCCGAGCGCACCGGCCCAGGAGGACTTCATCGCGGCGCGGGACACAAGGCCGCGCTCCACGATATCGAGCGCCGCCAGCACTTCCTTGCGGAACATCTCTTTGCGTGTCGCCATGAATGCCTTGGTGCCCAGGACCTGGAAAGCATCATAGGGAATTTTCGCCGAGCCGAAGCCCGACTCGCGGCCCCAAATCGCCAGCACCACCTCGCCCGGCACACCGTAGCGCTTTTCGATAGCAGCCAGCGTCTTGGCGTGCTTGCCGGCGCGGGCGCGCCCGCCCGACGCCACTGCACCGATGGTCTTCTCGGCAAAATAGCCGCCCGGCGAGCCGAATTCTGCCTGATGCTGCTTCTTCGGCGTCTTGGCCTTCTGGCCAGGCATGACAAGGTCCGGCAGCTTCAGGTTCGGCGAAACCCCATCGAACGCCGCGGCGAAGGTTTTCCGCGAGATGCCCTTCGCTTGCGCTTCGGGCCACAGGTCGGCTTCGAGCCAGGCATGGAACTGGTCGTCGATTTTCGCCGCGGCGGCGGGGGCGCATGGCACAGAAATCGCCGCGAACGCCACCGCAACCAGCAGAAGAAGCGACTTGAGGTCCAGACTTTTCAATGCAAGGGAATCTCTCATGTGAATGCGGTTAACATCGGTGCCGTGAGTAAATTGTGGCCGAAGAAGACAATTTGGACTGGCTCATGAACTGGTACTCCAGTCACTGCGATGGCGATTGGGAGCACGGCTACGGCATCACAATCGAGAACATAGACAATCCCGGTTGGCACCTAAAGATCGACCTCACGGACACCGAACTGGAATCGGTGATGTTTGACGATATTGTTCACAATCTCGACGATGAAACATCGTGGTGGAGTTGCTCGCGGAGCGGGGCCGAATTCAACGCATTCTGTGGCCCGCTTGAACTGTCTTCTGTGATTGGCGTGTTCAGAAAATGGGCCATCGCCAACCATTCCCAATAGAGTATCAAAACGCGGTCCGTGACTTCAACGCGGCGGCAAGCGTGCCTTCGTCGAGATAGTCGAGTTCGCCGCCGACCGGCACGCCATGCGCGAGCCGCGTGATTCTGATGTCGAAATCGGCAAGCTGGTCGGTAAGGTAATGTGCCGTGGTCTGGCCCTCGACGGTGGCATTGACGGCGAGGATCACTTCGCGGATCTCCCCCTCGGCCACCCGGCTCACCAGTTGCCTGATGTTGAGCTGGTCCGGTCCGATGCCGTCGAGCGGTGACAGCGTCCCGCCAAGCACGTGGTATTGCGTGTTGAGCGCGGTCGCGCGCTCCAGCGCCCAGAGGTCGGAGACGTCCTCCACCACCATCAGCGTCGCGCGGTCGCGGCGCGCATCGGTGCAGATCATGCAGGGGTCGATCGTATCGATGTTGCCGCAATTGCCGCAGATGCGCACCTTGTCGACGGCCTCGGCCATGGCGGCGGCCAGCGGCGCCATCAGCTGCTCCTTCTTCTTGATCATGTGCAGCGCCGCGCGCCGCGCCGAGCGCGGCCCGAGCCCCGGCACCTTTGCCAGGAGCTGGATCAGCCGTTCGATTTCGGGACCGACGATTCGCTTGGATGACATGAAACGATCAAGTGCGTGAGGATGGAATGGCAGTCGGCAGTCGGCAGTCGGCAGTCGGCAGTCGGCAGTCGGCAGTCGGCAGTCGGCAGTCGGCAGTCGGCAGTCGGCAGTCGGCAGTCGGAGGCAAGTTCGCAGGCTGGCAGGTGACGGCAAGCGGAAATGTCGAGCACCCAAGCCCGATTTCCGGGCTGCCGACCTTCTCAGAACGGCAGCTTGAAGCCGGGGGGCAGCGGCAGGCCGGAGGTCAGCTCGGCGGTCTTTTCCTTCATGACCGTCTCGACCTTGACCTTGGCGTCGTTATGCGCGGCCAAGATAAGGTCCTCCAGGATCTCGACGTCGTCTTCCTTGAACAGCGAGGGATCGATCTTCAGCGACGTCATCTCGAACTTGCCAGAAAGCGTGACGCGCACGAGCCCGCCGCCGGCCTGGCCCGACGCCTCGATCGTGGCAATCTCGTCCTGCATGGTCTGGAACTTGGCCTGCATTTCCTTGGCCTTGCCCATCAGGCCCAGAAGATCCTTCATCGCACTCTCTCCTTGTTCAGGTCAGGTTTCGTCGTCGACGGACGCTTCCACGGACATATCCACATCGTCGGCTCCGGCAAGGCCGGGCGCGTCGGGGATGCGCACGTCGATGATCTTGGCGCCGGGAAAGCGGGCGAGGATCGCGGCCACCGCGGGATCGCTGCTGGCGTCGAGAAACGCCGTCTCGCGCTTTGCCGACTCCTGCTCGGCCAGCGTCTGTCCGCCCGGCTCGCGCGAGAGCGACACCAGCCAGTTGCGCCCCGTCCATGCGCGCAGCCTGCTCGTCAGGTCGGTCAGAAGCGTCTTCGGCGCGTCGGCCGCGAGCGCAACGTCGAGCCGCCCCGGCTCGATGCTCACCAGGCGCACGCAGCGCTTCAGCAACGCCTTGAAGACCAGATCGCGGTTGACATCGGCGAGACCCGCAATGTCGGCGAGCGTCCGCACCGGCACCGGCGCTGCCTGCGCCTCGGCGACCGGCTCGGGCGGAACAACAAATCCCTCGGGCTGCGGCTCTGCTTCGACGAGCCGCATTGTCTGGCCACCGCCATTGCCGAGCGGCGCGCGCATCGGACCGGGCGCCATGCCGATTGCAGGTGCCGGAGAGGGTTGAGCCCCCGGTGCGGACGGCAGCTGCGGGCGCCGCGGCGCTTCGGCGCTCGAGCCGTCGCCCAGCGACCGGATGGCTTCGTCGAGCGTCGGCAGGTCGGCCGCATGCGCAAGCCGGATCAGCACCATTTCGGCGGCACTCACCGGCCGGCTCGACGCCTGCACCTCCGGAATGCCCTTCAAGAGCATCTGCCAGGCGCGCGACAGGACACGCACCGACAGCGTCGTGGAAAATTCGAGACCGCGCGTGCGCTCTTGCTCCGACAGGGACGCATCATTGGCCGCCGTCGGCACGAAGCGCAGGCGTGTCACGAAGTGGGTGAATTCGGCGAGGTCCGTCAGAACGGCGGCCGGGTCGGCGCCGGAATCATACTGGGCGCGAAGCTCGGCGAGAGCCGCCGCGATGTCGCCGCGCATGACCTGGTCGAACAGGTCGACGATACGCGCGCGGTCGGCAAGGCCCAGCATCTGGCCGACTGCCTCTGCCGTCACCAGGCCCGCGCTGTGCGCGATGGCCTGGTCGAAGATCGACAGCGAATCACGCACCGAGCCCTCGGAGGCGCGCGCGATCATCGCCAGCGCGGTGCCTTCGGCCTGGATGCCTTCCAAGCCAGCGATCTTTTCGAGATGGGCGACCAGCGTCTCGGCATCGACGCGGCGCAGATCGAAGCGCTGCGTGCGCGACAGGACCGTGATCGGCACCTTGCGGATTTCCGTGGTGGCGAAGATGAACTTCACATGCGGCGGGGGCTCCTCCAGCGTCTTCAGCAGGCCGTTGAAGGCCTGCGTCGACAGCATGTGGACCTCGTCGATGATGTAGACCTTGTAGCGGGCCGATACCGGCGCGTAGCGGACCTGCTCGATGATCTCGCGAATGTCGTCGATGCCGGTGTGGGAGGCCGCGTCCATCTCGATCACGTCGACATGGCGGCCTTCCATGATCGCCTGGCAGTGCTGGCCGAGCACGGAGAGATCGACCGACGGCGTGTCGGCGGTGTCTGTCCTGTAGTTCAGCGCACGGGCGAGGATGCGCGCGGTGGTGGTCTTGCCGACGCCGCGAACGCCGGTCAGCATCCAGGCCTGCGCGATGCGGCCGCTCGAAAAAGCGTTGGTCAGGGTACGGACCATCGGCTCCTGGCCGATCAGGCTCGAAAAATCGGCGGGACGGTATTTGCGCGCCAGCACGCGATAGGCTGCGGCGCCCTTTCCCGTCCCTGTCTGTCCGGCCTCGCTCATCCGTCCATCTGGCTCCGCTGGCCGCACCGAGGGCGACAGATTCTGCAAACAGAGTTTCGCCCGCGCCGGCAGGCTGCGTCAACGCATGGCGGCCGAAGAAAGCCCGATTGCGGAAAGGTGGGAGGCTGGAACATGACCCGTCCCGAGCTCGTTAGGGCTGCTTCCTTCCGGACCTGACCCGGTTGGCGAGTGGATCGTCCACCACCAACCTCCCGCGCTCCATATCGTCAATTGCGAAGCCGAATGCAAGACCACGCGAAATTTCACGATTTGGTCTTCATGCGAGGATGATTCTCTTGCTCGGGCCTGGCATCGGCCCTAGCGTCACCCAAAAGTCGAGGAAATGCACATGGTCACGCGCATGATGACCGGTTTCGAGCTGGATCCGCGGCTCAAGGGCGACAGTGTGCCTGTGGAACGGCTTGGCCTGTGCGAATTGCGGCTGATGAACGACCGGCGCTGGCCCTGGCTCGTCCTCATCCCGCAGCGTCCCGAGATCGAGGAACTGCATGAGCTGACGCCGCTCGACCAGGCCATGTTGACCTTCGAGTCGAACATGGTTGCCGTGGCCCTGAAGCGGGCGACCGGTTGCACGAAGATCAATATGGCGGCGCTGGGCAACATCGTGCGCCAGCTGCACGTCCATGTCGTGGCCCGCAGCGAGGATGACCCGAACTGGCCCGGCCCGGTCTGGGGTTTCGGCGCCCGCGAAGCCTATCGCACCGCCGACCTGCAAAAATTTGCGGAGCGCATGCGGTCCATCTTGTAGCACCAGGTGAATTCGGCCATTTTGCGCCCCGCATGACCTTCCCCCTCTTCGACGCGCCGGAGCGCGAACCCAGCCAATTTGTCGGCTTTGCCGGAAACCGGATCGACCGCCAGTCCGAGAACCGCAGCGATGCCTCCGCCAGCGAGGCGCTTGCGCATGCCGCCGCCAGAGTGATGCTGGTGCGCGACGGCAAGCTTTTGCTCAAGGTCGTGGGCGAAGGGTTCGACGGGTATCACTCCCTTGCCGAGGCGCAGACGCTGAAGGCCTCCATCGATGGAGCGGTGCTGCTCGGTTTCACGGACGGCGCGCCTTTCCTGGCTGCCCTCGGCGGGATCGACCTCGACGAGCTGCCGGAGACGATCAAGGCGATCGACTACCGCTCGATCTTCGTTCAGGGTCTGCTGCCGCCCGAAGCGCTCGGCGCCATGGCGCAGGGAGCTGCCCTTCTCGCCTGGCACGCCAGCCACGGATTCTGCGGCAAGTGCGGTACGGCCACCGAAATTCGGGCCGGCGGCTACAAGCGCCACTGCCCGTCCTGCGGCACGGAGCATTTTCCGCGCACGGATCCTGTCGCGATCATGCTGACCGTAACGCCGGACCGTTGCCTGCTGGGGCGCGGAAAGCACTTTCCGCCCGGCATGTATTCGGCGCTTGCCGGCTTCATCGAGCCTGGGGAGACGATCGAGGCCGCGGTGCGCCGCGAGACGCTGGAAGAGGCGGGCATCCGGCTTGGCCGCGTCGTTTACCATGCCAGCCAGCCCTGGCCGTTTCCCTACTCTCTGATGATCGGCTGTTTCGGCGAAGCGCTGAACGAGGACATCATCGCCGATGCGAACGAACTGGAGGATGTGCGCTGGTTCACGCGTGACGACGTGTTCGCGGCGATGGCCAAGACACATCCGGACGGGATCGTCATCCCGCCGAACGGCGCCATCGCCCATCACCTCATCCGCCACTGGGCGGAGAATAGCTGAGGCTCTTGCCACACGGGAATTTTCTTGTGTGGCAAGCCTCAGCTTGATATCTTGCCACACAGACGATTTTTTGTGTGGCAAACGACATGACCCCCGAACTTCGGCACCATTCCCCCACAGTTCATGCCGCATACAATGATCTCGTCTCGCTTCTGCTCGACGAAACGGCGGCCGAAATCAAAGGGACACCGACAGCCCGGCACCGAAATGGACGCGTGTACTGGTACGACAGGTACCGGATCGGTGATGACGTCAACGAACGATATCTCGGCGAAGACAGTGCCGCCATGCGGGGCAGAGTAGACCGGCACAAGGAACTCAATGAAAAACGTCTCGAGCGCAGACGCGAGCGCGCAAGGCTCGTCAGGCTGCTGCGGGGTGAGCGATTCCTCGGCATGGACAATGCGACCGGCAGCCTTGTCGGAGCGCTCGCCAAGGCGGGAGTGTTCCGTCTCGGCGGGGTGCTCGTTGGAACCAACGCCTTCCGCTTGTATGAAGGCGAACTTGGGATAAGGCTCGGCTACGACGAGACCGCGACGACCAACGACATCGACATTGCGAGCTTCGAGAGACTGTCTCTGGCCATTGGCGAAACCGTCTTGCCTTCGATGGACGAAGTTTTCGCAAATCTCGACTTCTCGCCTGTAGGCAGCCTGGACAAGGCCAGGGTCTGGCGATGGAGGCAGTCGAAAAGCCAGACCCTGGTCGAATTTCTCACACCATCCTTTGCTGACGAGGAAGGTTTGCGGGAATTGCCCGCATTAGGCGTCGCTGCGCAATCGCTACACTTCTTGAACTATCTCATTTCGGACCCGATACCGGCCGCAGCCGTCTATCGCGATGGCATACTGGTCCACATTCCTCGACCGGAAAAATTTGCCATTCACAAGCTCATCGTGGCCGACAGGCGGTCGGAAGGACCAGACAGCAACAAGGCTCGCAAGGATCTGATGCAGGCGGAACTCATGATGTCGTTTCTTGCGCAGGACAGGCCGACCGACCTTCTTGAAGCCTACGAGGACGCGGTGTCGCGCGGGCCAAAGTGGGAGGAACGGCTGACGCGCAGCTTGAAGCGGTCGCAGAAAGCAACAGAACTCATCACTTCCGTCCAATAGCCTGGCTCAAGGAGCGCCGACATGATCCGCCACACCGTCGTCTTTAGCTTGAGGCACGCGCCCAGCTCCCCCGCCGAAGCTGATTTTCTCGCCGCCGCGAGGGCGCTTGCCGAAATTCCGGGGGTCCAGAAATTCGAGCAGCTGCGCCAGATCAGCCCGAAGAACGATTACCGTTTCGGCTTCTCGATGGAGTTTGCCGACGCGGCAGCCTACGCAGGCTACAACGACCATCCCGCCCATGTCGCCTTCGTGCGCGATCGCTGGATGCCGGAGGTCGAGGCCTTTCTGGAAATCGACTACGTGCCGCTCGGATAAGGATCAGGCCCGTCCTGGCGGACGGACACAAACGCGTCAATCCGCCGTATTCCAGTCCTCGCGCGAGTCGCTGCGCGGATAGACGCCGAGAATGCGGACTTCCTTGGAAAAGAACTTCAGCTCGTCGAGCGCGTTCTTCACCGACGGATCGTCGGGATGGCCCTCGATATCGGCATAGAACAGCGTCGCCGTGAAGGCGCCGAGCTGGTAGCTCTCCAGCTTGGTCATGTTGACGCCGTTGGTGGCGAAACCACCCATCGCCTTGTAGAGCGCCGCCGGCACGTTGCGGACGCGGAACATGAAGGTCGTCATCATCCGGGCATCGGCCGAGGTGCGCTCGACCCAATGCTTGCTTCTGGTCAGAACGACGAAGCGGGTGACGTTGGTGTCGGTGTCCTCGACATTTTCCTCGAGGATCTTCAGCCCGTAGAGTTCGGCTGCCAGGCGCGGCGCAAGCGCCGCCATCGACCGATCCTGGAGTTCCGCCACCAGCTTTGCCGCGCCCGCCGTATCGCCGGCCACCATCGGCTTCCAGCCGTTCTTGCGGATATATTTGCGGCACTGGCCGAGCGCATGGATGTGGCTGTGAACCGTCTTGATCTCGCTGCGATCGACGCCCTTCAGCACCATCAGCTGAAAATGGATCGGCAGGAAATACTCGCCGACGATGTGCAGCTTCGATTCGGGCAGCAGATGGTGGATGTCGGCAACGCGGCCAGCGATCGTATTCTCGATCGGAATCATCGCGAGGTCGGCCTTGCCGGTCTCGACCGCGCTGAACGCATCCTCGAAGGTCGGGCAGGGAAGCGGCTCCATGTCGGGAAACATGTTGCGGCAGGCCGTGTCGGAATTGGCGCCGGGCTCGCCCTGGAAGGAGATGCGGTTGGTCTTGTCTGGCATGTGTCAGGCCCTGGCTGTCGATGCGATGATCTGTCTGGCGCGATCGAGGTCCGCCGGCGTGTCGACGCCGAGCGGCACGGAGCGGATGATCTCGACGTCGATACGCATCCCGGCCTCGAGCGCACGCAATTGCTCAAGCCTCTCGCGGTTTTCCAGCGGCGACGGACCCAGCGCGATGAAGCGCTCGAGTGCCTTGCGCCGGTAGGCATAGAGTCCAATGTGATGGTAGAGCGGCCCCTCGCCCCAGGGTGCGGTGGCGCGGGTGAAGTACAGAGCGCGCAGGCGGCTAACGGACAGCGGCGAGCCGACGACCTTGACCACATTCTCGTTGGTCTTTTCCTCCTCGCGCTCGATCTCGACGGCCAGCGTCGCGATGTCGACCGCCGGATCGGCGAGGGGTGCGAGGCTCGCGGCGATGCTCTGCGGCTCGATGGTCGGCAGGTCGCCCTGTACGTTGATGATCGTGTCGATCATGCCCGACGGATCGATCAGGCCGAGCGCCTCGAAGATGCGGTCGGAGCCCGACACGTGGTCGGCGCGCGTCATCACAGCCTCGAAACCGTGGGCCTGGACACTCTTCAGCACGTCCGCGGCGTCGGTGGCCACCACCACGCGGCCGAGCCCGGCTTCCGCGGCGCGACGCGCCACATGGACGATCATCGGCACGCCGCCAATGTCGGCCAGCGGCTTGCCCGGAAGCCGTGTCGAGGCCAGACGGGCGGGGATCAGGATGAGATTTGACATGGCGGCGGCAGGGCTTCGGGCGGGCTTTCCAAAGTGGCAAAAGGTCTCACTGGCAGCGCCCTTATAGGTGTTGCAACAGACAATCAAAAGACCTAGTTTCCGCCGCATCCGGCCGGGGATTCCGGTCGCGAATGCGTGCCTGCGGCGGGCGGAACAGTTGTTTTGCGTGTCCACGGATCAGGGAGCCTTGGACGAATGGACTCTTTCGAATTCAACAAGCTGATCGGCGCCCTCCTGGGAACGGTGTTCGTCGTGTTCACGATCAGCCTGTTGTCGGACGGCATCTTTGCTGCGCCCCACCTGGACAAGCCCGGCTACATCATCGAGGCGCCGGAAGAGGAAGCGGCTGCTGGCGCCGGCGAGCCCGCCGAGGCAGAGGTGCCGATGGCCGTCTTGCTCGCCTCTGCCGACGCGACCGCGGGGGCGGCAGTGTTCAAGAAGTGCGTGGCTTGCCATACGGCGGAAAAGGGCGGCGCAAACAAGGTCGGCCCCGGTCTCTGGGACATCGTCAACCGCCCGATCGCCGCGCATGAAGGCTTCGCCTATTCCGCTGCGATGAAGGAATTCTCGCAGGGCGGCTCGGTCCTGTGGGATTACGACCACCTCGACCATTTCCTTCTGTCGCCCAAGGGTCTTGTCAAGGGAACCGCCATGGGCTTCGCCGGACTGAAGAAGCCCGACGAGCGCGCCAATGTGATCGCTTACCTGCGGACGCTTGCCGACACGCCGGCGCCGCTGCCCGAAGCTCCGATCCCTGCTGCCGCGCCCGCCGGCGACGCTGCCGCGCCTGCGCCAGCGGAGGCCGCCCCTGCGGCCCCGGAGGCTTCTCCTGCCGAACCAGCACCGGCGCCTGCGGAAGCAGCGCCTGCACCTGCAGAACCGGCGCCTGCACCTGCAGAACCTGCGCCTGCACCTGCAGAGCCTGCACCCGCAGAGCCAGCGCCTGCACCTGCAGAACCGCCGCCTGCTGAACCAGCACCGGCGGAAGCTCCGGCCGAGCCGGCCCCCGCGCCCGCTCAATGACGAAATTGTAACCGAACGATCCACGAAAAAGCCGGGTTCAGCCCGGCTTTTTTGTTATCAAGGGTCGGGCGAAGGCGGTTGCCTGTCGTTTCACGATGGGCCGGGCAACTGCGCGACGTCGCGAATTCAAACTGGGAGTGTGCCGATGACGGGACTTTTGCGCGTATCGAGGCTTAGCATCGCCGCCCTTGCGGTTCTGCTCCCGACATCCATCGCGTTGGCGCAGGAGTGGCAGACATCGTCATCCCTGATGGGCGAATCGAAATACGGGCAGAACTTCCAGCGCTACGACTACGTCAATCCGCAAGCGCCGAAGGGCGGCACGCTGAACACAACTGTTGTCGGCACGTTCGACAGCTTCAACCCTTACATCGTGCGCGGCAGCCCCGCCGCGGGCTTTGCCCAATTCGGTGGCGGTCTGCTCTACGAGACCCTGATGGAGCAATCCGTCGACGAGCCGAGCATCAGCCACGCGCTTGTCGCCGACGCGTTCAAGTATCCGGAGGATTATTCCTCGGCGACCTACCGCATCGACCCGCGCGCAAAATGGCATGACGGCCAGCCGATTACCGCCGAAGATGTCATCTGGTCGTTCAACATACTCAAGGCCAACAGTCCGATGTATGGCCGGTACTATGCGAACGTGACAGAGGCTGTCGCGCTGACCGACCATCAGGTCGAGTTTCGCTTCGACCAGAAGGGCAACCGCGAACTGCCGAAAATCCTCGGCGACATGCCTGTGCTTCCGAAGCACTGGTGGGAAGGCACCGACGCTTCCGGCAAGACGCGCGATGTCACCCAGCCGACCCTCGAGCCACCGCTCGGCTCGGCAGCCTACAAGATCAAGAGCTTCAAGCCAGGTGCCGAGATCGTCTGGTCACGCGTCGCGGACTATTGGGGCGCGCAGTTGCCGGTCAAGATCGGGCGGGAGAATTTCGACACCAAGCGCTATGTCTATTTCCAGGACGACAATGCGTCGTGGCAGGCCTTCACCAAGGGTGGGTTCCAGGACATCAGGCCGGAGAACCGGTCGCAGCGCTGGTCAACGGGGTACAATTTTCCCGCCTTCGAGGCAGGCGACGTGATCAAGGCCGAGTTCGAGACGACCTCCGGGGAGCCAATGCAGGGCTTTGTGATGAACCTGCGCAAGCCGCAGTTCCAGGACCGGCGCGTGCGGCAGGCACTGACCTATGCGCTCGACTTTGAAAGCATGAACCGCACCCTGTTCTACGACCTCTACACCAGGACGGACAGCTACTTCGAGGGCAGCGAACTCGGCTCCAGCGGCCTGCCGCAGGGCAAGGAGCTCGAGATCCTCAACGAATACAAGGACAAGCTGCCGCCGGAACTGTTCACCGAGGAATACAAGCTGCCGGTCTACGACACGCCGCAGGCAACGCGCGACAATCTGCGCAAGGCCTTCGATCTGTTCAAGCAGGCCGGTTATGTCAACCGGGGCGGCAAGCTCGTCAACGAGACGACCGGCGAGGCCTTCCGCATCGAGTTCCTCGGCGACGACCCGACCGACGAGCGCGTCACCAACCCCTTCATCGAAAATCTGCGCCGGCTCGGCATCGATGCGAGCCTGCGCATCGTGGACGCGTCGCAATATGTCAACCGCGTGCGCGAGTTCGATTACGACATGATCACGACCGTGCTTGCGCAATCGCAGTCGCCGGGCAATGAGCAGCGCGACTTCTGGTCGTCGACTGCGGCCGACACGCCCGGCTCCCGCAACATGATGGGGATCAAGGAGCCGGTGATCGACGCGCTGGTCGAGCGCGTCATCTTTGCCGCGGACCGCGAAGATCTGCTGGCAGCCACGCATGCGCTCGACCGCGTGCTGTTGTGGAACTTCTACATCGTGCCGCAGTGGCACCTGCCGGAGGTCTGGATCGCTTACTGGAACAAGTTCGGCATTCCGGAGAAGCAGCCGAGCTATATCGGCGTCGACATCGATAGCTGGTGGATCGATCCGGCCAAGGAAGCGGCCCTTGCCACCAAGTACAAGAGCGTCAACTGATGGCGGGGCCGCGCACGTCCCGCCGTAGCTTCCTCGCCGCCGCCGGAGCAGCCTGTGCGGCGCCGCTCCTGCCGCGGACGCTCTTCGCCGCGACGCCCACCGGCACGCCGCTGCACGGCCTGTCGGCCTTCGGCGACCTCAAGTACGGGCCTGACTTCACGCAGTTCGACTATGTCAATGTCGATGCTCCGAAGGGCGGCACGTTCAACTACGGCCCGAACCAGTGGCTGTACAACCAGAACCCTTCGACCTTCAACACGCTGAACAGTTTCGTCGCCAGGGGCGATGCGCCGCCGCGCATGGAGATCTGCTTCGACTCGCTGATGACCAGCACGCTCGACGAGCCGGACTCCATCTACGGGCTCGTGGCACGCACCGTGACCGTTTCGGAGGATCGCAACAGCTTCGAATTCGAGCTTCGGCCGGAGGCACGCTTCCATGACGGCGCGCCGCTGACGGCGGAGGATTGCGCCTTCACCTACAAGCTCCTCAAGGAACAAGGCCATCCGCAGTTCCTGCTTTCCCTGGTCGAACTCGTCGATGCGGTCGCCGTCGACGATAAGACATTCCGCCTCGTCTTCTCGGGCAAGCATTCGGAGCGGACCATTCTCGACGTCGCCACGTTTCCGATCCTCTCCAGGGCCTATTTTGACAAGGTGCCGTTCGACAGCTCCCGCATGGAGCCGCCGCTGGGTTCGGGGCCCTACAAGGTTGGCCTCGTGCGCGCCGGGCAGACGATCGAGTATGACCGCGTCGCCGACTACTGGGGCCGCGACCTCCCGGTGAATCGCGGCATGTATCATTTCGACCGGCTGCGCATCGAGTTCTACGGCGACCGCCAGGCCGCCTTCGAGGCCTTCAAGAAGGGCGAGATCTTCTACCGCCACGAGGCCACGTCCCGCCTCTGGGCCACCGCCTATGATTTCCCCGCGATCAACGAGGGCAAGATCGTCAAGCGCGAGTTTCCATCCGAAAAGCGTCCATCGATGCAGGCGATCGCCGTCAACCAGCGGCGCGAGCGGTTTGCCGACGTTCGCGTCCGGCGCGCGATCGCGCTCTGCTTCGACTTCGAATGGACGAACCAGTCGCTGTTCTACGGGCTCTACCAGCGGTCGCAGTCCTGTTTCGAGAAGTCGGAGTTCAAGGCGACGGGCCTGCCGGGTCCCGACGAGATGGCCCTGCTCGAACCGCTCCGCGACATACTGCCGCCCGAGGTCTTCGAGGAGGCCTACGCGCTGCCGCCATCCGACGGCCGCGGGCGCGACCGCAAGCTTTTGGGCGAAGCGCGCAAGCTGATGGCCGATGCCGGGTGGACGCCCGACGGTAGCGTGTTGCGCAGTGCAAGCGGCGAGTCGTTCAAACTGGAGATCCTGGTCGACGACGAGGGCTTCGTGCGCATCTACTCTCCCTGGGTGGAGAACATGCGGGCGATCGGGATGGATGCGACATTGCGCATGGTCGACTCCGCCCAGCACCAGGCGCGCGAGACAGAGTTCGACTTCGACCTGATCTCGATGGCGCTCTCCTTCTCCCCCACGCCGACCCGCGAGGGCATGGACGGCATCTTCCATTCCAAGTCGGCAGACCTTTCCGGTTCACGCAACCTGCCCGGCACGAAGGACCCCGCGATCGACGCGCTAGTCGATGCGATCGACCGCGTGACCGACCGAGCGCAACTCGTCACCGTGATGCGTGCGCTCGACCGGGTCTTGCGCGTGCGCATGGACTGGGTACCAAGTTGGTACTCGGCGAATCACCGCGTGGCCTTCTGGGACATGTTCGGCTTCCGGGAACCCAAGCCGGACTACGGATTCGCTGCCGAGACACTGTGGTGGTTCGACAAGGACAAGGCGGCGAAGATTGGAAAGTGACCTGGCAGACCTGTCACGAGAGGCCTTCGCGGAAGGCATGCATCGCTGATGGGCGCCTATATCCTCCGGCGCGTCCTGCTGATGATCCCGACGCTGTTCGGGATCATGGCGATCTCGTTCGGCGTCATCCAGTTTGCACCCGGCGGCCCGGTCGAGCAGGTCATCGCCAATCTCACCAATCCCGGCGGCGGCGCGGGTGACCGGCTTTCCGGCGGCGGTGCGGATGTCGGCGGCAGCAGCTTCGACGCCGGCGGCGACGTTGGCTCGAAATACCGGGGCGCGCAGGGACTGGACCCCGAATTCATCGCCAAGCTCGAGAAGCAGTTCGGCTTCGACAAGCCGCCGCTCGAACGCTTCGGCATGATGCTGTGGAACTATCTGCGCTTCGATTTCGGCCAGAGCTATTTCCGCGACATTTCCGTGCTCGACCTGATCCTGGAAAAGATGCCGGTGTCGATCACGCTCGGCATCTGGATCACCCTGCTCTCCTACCTCATCTCGATTCCGCTCGGCATCCGCAAGGCCGTCAAGGACGGTTCGGTCTTCGATATCTGGACAAGCGGCATCGTCATCATCGGCTATGCCATTCCGGGCTTTCTCTTCGCCATCCTTTTGATGGTCCTGTTTGCCGGCGGATCGTTCTTCGACTGGTTTCCGCTGCGCGGGCTGACCTCGGACAATTTCGACCAGCTGTCGATCGGCGGCAAGATCCTCGACTATCTCTGGCACATAACGCTGCCCCTGACCGCCATGGTGCTGTCGGCCTTCGCCACGACCACGCTTCTGACCAAGAACTCGTTCCTCGACGAAATCCGCAAGCAATATGTGGTGACCGCCCGCGCCAAGGGTCTTTCGGAGGGCCGCGTGCTCTATGGCCACATCTTCCGCAACGCCATGCTGATCGTCATCGCGGGCTTTCCCGGCGCCTTCGTCTCCGCCTTCTTCACCGGCTCGCTCCTGATCGAGAACATTTTTTCGCTCGATGGCCTCGGCCTGCTCGGCTTCCGCTCGGTGCTCGACCGCGATTATCCGGTGGTCTTCGCCAATCTCTACATCTTTTCGCTGATCGGCCTGTTCGTCGGGCTCATCTCGGACCTGCTCTATACCTGGATCGATCCGCGCATCGACTTCGACCGGAGGGACGTCTGATGCCAGCGGTGCTGGCAAGGGATGCACTCGGAGACGGCGCCAGGCTTGCGCCGAAGCGGCCGTGGCTCTCTCCGCTCAACCAGCGGCGCTGGCAGAACTTCAAGGCGAACGGCCGCGGCTACTGGTCGCTGTGGATATTCCTCGTGCTGTTCGTGCTGTCGATGTTTTCCGAGCTCGTCGCCAATGACCGTCCGATCCTCGTCTCCTACAAGGGCGAGATCCTGTTTCCTGTCCTGGTGAACTATCCGGAAGAAAAATTCGGCGGCTTCTACGCTGTGACCGACTATCGCGATCCGGTCATATCGGACGAGATCGAGGCCAATGGCTGGATGATCTGGCCGCCGGTCCGCTATTCCTACAGGTCGGTCAACAACGAAATTCCCGAGGCGGCACCGGCAAAACCGTCCTGGATGTACGACAAGGAAACGCGCTGCTCGCGCTATCCGCTGGGCGTCGAGGACCCCAACTGCACGCTCGGCAACTGGAACTGGCTCGGCACCGACGACCAGGCGCGCGACGTGCTGGCGCGCGTCATCTACGGCTTCCGCGTCTCGGTGCTTTTCGGGCTAATCCTGACGCTGGGCTCCGCCGTCATCGGCGTGTCGGCCGGCGCGGTGCAGGGCTATTTCGGCGGCTGGGTCGACCTCGTCTTCCAGCGCATCGTCGAGATATGGTCGTCGATCCCGCAGCTCTATCTACTGCTCATCATCGCGGCGATCCTGCCGCCGGGCTTCTTCATCCTGCTCGGCATCATGCTCCTTACCTCCTGGGTGTCGTTCGTCGGCGTCGTCCGCGCAGAGTTCCTGCGAGCGCGCAACTTCGAATACGTGACCGCGGCGCGCGCGCTTGGTGTCTCCAACGGCACCATCATGTTCCGGCACCTCCTGCCCAACGCCATGGTGGCGACGCTGACCTTCCTGCCCTTCATCCTCAACGGTTCCATTTCGGCGCTGACGTCGCTCGATTTCCTGGGCTTCGGCCTGCCGCCTGGCTCGGCCTCGCTCGGCGAGCTGCTGCGCCAGGGCCAGCGCAACCTCAACGCGCCGTGGCTGGCGCTGTCCGGTTTCGTGGTCATCTCGCTGATGCTGTCGCTGCTCATCTTCATCGGCGAGGCCACGCGCGACGCCTTCGATCCGAGGAAGACGTTCCGGTGATGGGTGAGGCATGGTATAATACTCTTGCATAATCTACCATTCCGGGATTGGAGCGCGTGATGGGAATGAACATCAAGAGTGAGCGTGCGCATGAACTTGCGAAGCGACTGGCGAAGGAAACGGGCCTGACAATGACGGGTGCGATAGAAAAGGCGCTTGAGGATCAACTGGCGCGCCTCGATCGCCACAAAGAACGCGAATACCGGTTTCGTAAGATCAAGGAGATAACGTCGCAGCTACCTCCCCCACCACCGGGAGTTACCAGCGATCATTCTGATCTTTATGACGAATTTGGCTTTCCGGTATGATAGTCGACGCATCCGCACTGTTGGCAATCCTGTTAGAGGAGGCCGATGCCGATGTCTTTAATCGTGCGATATCTAACGAGTTGGAGGATTTGTTCATTTCACCCATAAACTTCCTTGAGGCCGCTGTACGTGCTGACAAGGAAGGGGAAAGCACTGGCCATGCCTTGGATGAGATCATCAGGATAAGTGGCATCAAGGTGGCACAGGTCTCAATGCACCAGGCTCGTCTCGCTCGTCACGCCTATCAGCGCTTCGGCAAGGGCAATCACGCGGCCAGGCTGAATTTGGGCGACTGCTTCGCCTACGCGCTGTCGAAGGCGCGCAACGAGCCTCTCCTGTTCAAGGGTGACGACTTCCGCCAGACGGATGTCGAGGCCGCGCTTTGACCGAACCTCTCCTCTCCGTGCGCGACCTTTCGGTGGCCTTCACCCAAGGCGGCAGGACCACGACCGCAGTCGACCATGTCTCCTTCGACATCGGCAAGGGCGAGACCGTGGCACTGGTCGGCGAGTCCGGTTCCGGCAAGTCGGTCACCGCGCTGTCGGTGCTGAAGCTGCTGCCCTATCCGCCGGCAAGCCACCCATCGGGGAAGATCCTGTTCGAGGGCGAGGACCTGCTCGCGCGCAACGAGCGCGAACTGCGCAGCGTTCGCGGCAACCGCGTCACGATGATCTTCCAGGAACCGATGACCTCGCTCAATCCGCTGCACACGATCGAGCAGCAGATCGTCGAGGTTCTCAAGCTCCACCAAGGCATGGCCGACCGGCAGGCCCGCGAGCGAACCCTGCAACTCTTGAACGAAGTCGGCATCCGCGATCCGCAGAAGCGGCTCTTCGCCTATCCGCACCAGCTGTCCGGCGGCCAGCGCCAGCGCGTCATGATCGCCATGGCGCTGGCCAACGAGCCCTCGCTGCTGATCGCCGACGAGCCCACCACGGCGCTCGACGTCACGGTCCAGGCGCAGATCCTCGAGCTTCTGGCCGACCTGAAAGTCAAGAACGGCATGTCCATGCTGTTCATCACCCATGATCTCGGCATCGTGCGCAAGATCGCCGACCGAGTCTGCGTCATGACGCAGGGCAGGATCGTCGAGGCCGGACCGACGAAGGAGATTTTTGACAACCCGCAGCACGAATACACGCGCCATCTGCTCAGTGCAGAGCCCAAGGGCAAGCCGCCGGCGGCCGACCTCTCGGCCAAGACGGTCATGTCGGGCCAGGACATCAAGGTCTGGTTCCCGATCAAGCAGGGCTTCTTTCGCAAGGTGGTCGACCATGTGAAGGCAGTGGACGGCATCGACGTGACCGTGCGGGCCGGCCAGACGCTTGGCGTCGTCGGCGAATCCGGGTCGGGAAAGACGACGCTCGGCCTTGCCTTGGCGCGCATGATCTCGTCGTCGGGGGCCATCCGCTTTGAGGGCCAGGACATCAACCAGCTGTCCTTCACCCAGATGCGACCGCTGCGCAAAGAGCTGCAGATCGTGTTCCAGGATCCCTATGGGTCGCTTAGCCCGCGCATGTCGGTGTCGGAGATCATCGAGGAGGGCCTGGCGATCCACGAGCCCGGCCTGTCGCGCGACGAGCGCGACGAGCGCGTCGTGACTGTGCTCGAGGAAGTCGGGCTCGATCCCCTGACGCGCTTCCGCTATCCTCACGAGTTCTCGGGCGGCCAGCGCCAGCGCATCGCGATTGCGCGCGCCATGGTCCTGAAGCCGCGCTTCGTCATGCTCGACGAGCCCACGTCGGCCCTCGACATGAGCGTGCAGGCGCAGGTCGTCGACCTGCTTCGCGCGCTCCAGATCAAGAACGACCTCGCCTATCTCTTCATCAGCCATGACCTGAAGGTGATCCGCGCGCTGGCCAACGAGGTCATCGTGATGCGCAACGGGAAGATCGTCGAGGCTGGCACCGCCGAAGATATCTTCGAACGCCCGAAGACCGACTACACGCGCGCACTGATATCGGCCGCCTTCCGTATCGAGACGTCACCGCACGGTGCCGTCAGCGAATAGCGCTGGTTCAAACAATTGCGGTTTTTCGCGCGGCTGCACTGCACTATAGATCGTAGCTGACGAGACGAGGCTGGCACGGGCCAGCCGTAGGGAGACTGAGACGCATGCAGAACGGGCGTGTCCTGCTTTCGGTGACGGGTTTCAACCCCCAACGCTGGCACGAGCTGCTGGCGCAAAAGCGTCAAGTCGTGACCGAGCCCGATGGCGAGGCCGATCCTTCCATCACCTATGCGGTGGTGTGGAAGCAACGCCCGAGAATTCTGTCCAAGCTGCCCAATCTGAAGGCGATCTTCTCGATTGGCGCCGGTGTCGACCATCTGTTCAGCGACAACAGCGTGCCCGACGTGCCGATCGTGCGCGTCGTCGCCGAGAACCTGACGCAGTACATGACCGAGTATGTCGTCTGGCGCGTGCTGGATCATCATCGCCAGGGCAAGCTCTACCGCGTCCAGCAGAAGAAGAAGATCTGGCGCGAACCGCCGCAGAGGCCGGCCGAAGACGTTTCGGTCGGCATCATGGGCTTTGGCAATCTCGGCAGCGCGGCCGGCCGCGTGCTTCAGTCGCTCGGCTACCATGTCAATGGCTGGAGCCGGACGGAGAAGACGGCGCCCGGGGTGTCGACCTTCCATGGCGACGCCGGCCTGCGCCCCTTCCTCAATGCCACGGACATTCTGGTCGTTCTGTTGCCCCTTACCCCGGCCACCAAGGGCATCGTGAACTATGGGCTTCTCAAGGAACTGCGGCGCGACGGGCTCGGTGGCCCGGTCCTGATCAACGCCGGCCGCGGCAGGCTGCAGAAGGATGACGACATCCTGCGCGCACTGGAAGATGGTACGCTCAAGGAGGCGAGTCTCGATGTCTTCGAGGTCGAGCCCCTGCCGCGGACCAGCGGGCTGTGGACCCACCCGAAGGTCTTCGTCACGCCGCATTCGGCAGCGACTTCGGACCCCAACCATCTGGTTGCCCCCATGCTGGCGCAGATGGAGGCGCATGACAGCGGCTCGCCGCTCCAGAACGTGGTGGACCGCGACGCAGGCTATTGACGCCCGAGCCATGGCGCTGACGGTCCATCCCTGATAGGGTCGCATCTTACTCAGGGAAATGGCAGCGACGACGACGCGAGACGGATATCCGTTCGCGGTCGGTGCCCTGTGCCAAAGGACTCCGCAGCCATGATCACCGCCGACAAGAACGCCACCGACACGAGCGCGAAGCAGGGCGCCATTTCCGTCACTCAGGTCGACCTGCACGGCCACGACGCCATTCGCAAGATTGCCGCGGAACGGCACAGGAAGTCTGACACAGACGGACGCCGGCGTCGCGACCGGCAGACGGTCGCCGACAATCATCTCACCTGAGGTCCAGGCCTCCAGATCCCATGCATGTTCCGTCCACGCGGTGTGCGACGCGGCAAACGACTTGCGGCATGACCTCGATCAAGGCGGATCGGTGCGGGCTCGGTTATTCAATGCCGGCGCTCGGCTGATGCGGCCATCCAAAGACTGAGCATTCAGGCCGCCCTGCCCGGTGCGAAGACCGGTGGCGCGGCGTGTTCTGCATTGGCTCAAGGGCATGTCACGCGATCCTTGTCGATAAAGCGTGCCCCGTCCCGACACCGAGAACCCCGAGGGTGCAGATGACTGCTTCAATGCCCGCTGTTACGCAATCGACAGGCCTAGTCGACCCGCACAGCCAGACGGTCGACACATGCCTTGCTGCCCTTGAATCCGGGCGCGACGGACTGACAAGTGCCGAAGCGTCGCGTCGACTGGCAGCGCATGGTCACAATCGCCTGCCCGAGGCGCAAACGCGCGGCCCGATCCGCCGATTCATCACCCAGTTTCACAACATCCTGATCTATGTGCTGATCGGCGCGGCGGTGGTGACCGGCGCCCTCGAACACTGGGTGGACACGGGCGTGATCCTCGCGGTCGTCGTGGCCAATGCGCTGATCGGCTTCATCCAGGAGGGCAAGGCCGAGGCCGCGATGGCGGCGATCCGCGGCATGTTGGCGCCGCACGCGGCGGTGATTCGCGATGGCGCGAGGATATCCGTCGACAGCGCCGATCTGGTGCCCGGGGACGTCGTGCTACTGGAGGCCGGTGACAAGGCTCCGGCCGACCTGCGGGTGCTCGAGGCCCGCGGACTGGCGGCGCAGGAAGCGATCCTGACGGGGGAGTCCGTTCCCGTCGACAAGACGACCAACCCGGTTGCGGCCAATGTCGCGCTTGGCGACCGGCGCTCGATGCTCTGGTCCGGTACGCTCCTCACGCAGGGAACCGCGCGCGGCCTGGTGGTCGCGACCGGTGCCGCTACGGAGATCGGACGCATCGGGGGGCTTCTGGCGGGGGTCGAACAGCTAAAGACGCCGCTGGTCGAGCAGATGGATCATTTCGCGCGCTGGCTATCGTTCCTGATCCTGCTCGCCTCGGGCCTCCTGCTCGCCTATGGCTACTATGTCGCGCACTACGAATTCTCCGAGATGTTCATGGTGGTGGTCGGAGTCGCCGTCGCGGCGATCCCGGAGGGCCTGCCGGCGGTGATGACCATCACGCTGGCCATCGGCGTGCAGGCCATGGCACGACGAAACGCCATCGTCCGCCGGCTGCCTGCCATCGAAGCGATCGGTTCCGTCTCCGTGATCTGCACCGACAAGACCGGAACCCTGACACGCAACGAGATGGTGGTGGCAGCAGCCGAGACCCCGCAAGGCGTATTCGAGATATCCGGCGAGGGATATTCGCCCGACGGAAACATCACGCCGCCTGGCAACCTCAAGGCTCTGGCGCGGGCAGCCTCACTCTGCAACGACGCGGAATTGCGCCTGCGCGATGGTCACTGGGCGGTCGAAGGCGATCCGATGGAGGGTGCGCTGCTCGCTTTCGCCGGCAAGGTCAAAAACGACCCGCGCTCCGGGACGCAGAGGCTCGACGCCATCCCCTTCGATTCCCGCCACCGCTACATGGCGGTCCTGACCGATGGTCCGCATGGCCGCGTCGTCTCGGTCAAGGGCGCGCCCGAGCGGGTCTTGCGCATGTGCCGCGACATTGACCTCGCTCAGTGGCATGACCGTGCGGAAGCCCTGGCGCGCCGCGGTCTTCGGGTGCTGGCGCTGGCCGAGCGGCCCGAACAAGGCGAGCACATCGACCCGGCCGTGCTTGACGGGCAACTAACCCTGATCGGTCTCGTCGGCCTGATCGATCCGCCCCGCCCAGAGGCGATCGCGGCGGTTGCCGAATGCCGGGCGGCGGGCATCCGTGTAAAGATGATCACCGGCGACCACGCCGGCACCGCCGTCGCCATCGCCGCGCAGGTCGGGCTGGCGAACCCCGGCCGCGTGCTGACCGGTGCCGACCTCGACAAGCTCGACGATGCGCAACTGGCGCTGGAGGTCGCCAATGTCGACGTCTTTGCCCGTACCAGCCCCGAGCACAAGCTACGACTGGTCACGGCACTCCAGGCAAACGGACTGACCGTCGCCATGACGGGCGACGGCGTCAACGACGCGCCCGCACTCAAGCGCGCCGACGCGGGTATCGCCATGGGTCTGAAGGGCTCAGAGGCGGCCAAGGAAGCTGCCGATCTCGTTCTTGCGGACGACAATTTCGCAACCATCGCGGCGGCGGTCCGGGAGGGGCGCACCGTGTTCGACAATCTGAAGAAGGTGATCAGCTGGACCCTGCCGACCAATGCGGGTGAGTCCATGGTGGTGGTGCTTGCCCTGCTGGCGGGCCTCGCCCTCCCGATCACGGCTGTGCAGATCCTCTGGATCAATCTCATCACCGCCATCACGCTTGGAATGGCGCTCGCCTTCGAACCGACGGAGGCCGGCACCATGGCTCGTCCGCCACGGCCCCGCAGCACCCCGATCTTGTCCGGCGAACTGGTCTGGCACGTGGCGATGGTGGCGCTTCTGTTCCTGGCGGCAGTGTTCGGCATCTTCAGCTATGCCATCGACAGGGGCTATCCGCTCGAGCTGGCGCAGACCATGTCGATGAACACGCTGGTTGTCCTGGAGATCTTTCACCTCTTCTTCATCCGCAACATCCACGGCACGTCGCTGACCTGGGCGGCCGTGCGCGGAACGAAGGTCGTGTGGGGCGTGGTCGTCGCGATCACCGCCGCCCAGTTCGCCGTCACCTACCTGCCACTGGCGCAGGCCGCCTTTGGCACCCGATCCGTACCCCTGTGGGACGGCCTGCTAATCATTGGTGTCGGAGCCGCTTTCTTCGCGGTGATCGAGATGGAAAAGCAGATCAGGCTGGGTCTGCGGGGCACACCACGCGGGCCCGAAGTTTCGTCCCTCCGCTGATGTGCCACCTGGGCACCGACGCGAAACGCGCCCGCACCCCCGGCTGCGTCAGGGCCGGCGAAAGCTGGTCGGGCCGCCATAGAGGTAGCCGATGCGGCCAATGGCGTCGGAAAGACCCTCGCGCGATACCATCATCGTGTGGCCGTTGGCGTGAATCATGGTCCGTGGGTCCGTCATGATGGCGACGTGGCCTTTCCAGAACACCAGGTCGCCGCGCGCGAGGCCGGTGAAGTCGGGGCCTGGCTCAAGGAGAATGCCGAGCCCCGCTTCCTGCAAGTCGGTATCGCGCGGCACGTCACGGCCCGCCATGCGCATCGCCAGTTGGACGAGGCCCGAGCAGTCGATGCCGAAGGCCGACGTGCCGCCCCAGAGATAGGGCGTGTGGATGAGCGTCTCCGCGACCGCCACGTAGTCCGCGGCAATGCCGCCGATGGCTTCGAGATGGCCGGCGATGATGGCCTCTCCGGAACGCGTGACCGCATAGACCGTGCCGCGCGTCTCCGCCTGGCCGACGATCTCCACCTCGGCACCCATGGAAAGCGCGGCGCGGCGCGGCAGGCGCAGGTCGGGTCCCGAATAGACGAAGCTGCGCGGCGCGATGACACGATGTGTCGGTGCGGCATCCACCGGACCCAGATCGGCACTGGCGACATAGCCGACATAGCGGTCGCGGTCGGACTGGACCCAGGAAAATCCCTCCGCCTCGTCGAACACGGAAACGGTGGTCCCCATCAGGAACTGCGTGTCCAGGCCGGCGTCGAGGCGCGGCATCCTGCGGACGTCGGCGACGGGCGCTGCAATGCGGACCGGAGTGCCGGGCACAAAGCGTGCGGCCTCGACCTGACCGCGCAGACGGACGTCTGCCAGGTCGGGCCTGAAGGCGGCGAGGCGCGGGTCATGTGCACTCAAATCGGCAGATCCTTTCCTCTCGCGATGATAGCATCGCCGAAGCGCTCGACAAAGAGAGCGCCTTCCACGGTGCGCTTGACGAGCACGTTGCGACGGTCGGTTTCGTCACGGTGGCGGGTGACGAGTTTCAGCGCACCCATCGTGTCGAGTGCCCGCGTGATCACCGGCTTGGTCACCTTCAACGTGGCAGCCAGACCGCGGATCGTATGCGGCGGCGCATCGAGATAGATCGTCAGCAGAATGGCCATCTGCCGCATCGACAGATCGGGCATGCCGCTCGCCACCTCGGAGACGGTGACCTGCTGCCACAGCCGCAAGGCCTGGCTCGGACGCAATGCAATTCCCATCGGCGCAGACTGCCATCGATCTGTTTCGGATGCGTTACATACCATCCATAGTCAGACGATTCTGCAAGCACTGGTCACGTCGCGTAGCGACGCGAGATCAGGCTCTCCAACGCGCGAATACCCTGTGCTTCGCCGCCCGCAGGACCGTGCGACCGGTCCGCCGGGTTCCACGCAAAGATGTCGAAATGCACCCAGCCCATGGATTTCTCCACGAAGCGCCTCAGAAAGAGGGCCGCGGTGATCGAGCCGGCGAAACCGTCGGTGGTCACGTTGTTCATGTCGGCTATCCGCGACGAGAGCTTCTTCTCGTAAGGCTTCCACAATGGCATGCGCCACAGCGGATCCTCCTGCTCCACGGACGCGGCCGCTATCGCCTCTGCAAGCGCGTCGTCGTCCGTATAGAAGGGCGGCAGATCGGGACCGAGCGCCACGCGGGCCGCGCCGGTCAGCGTGGCCATGTCGATCAGAAGCTCCGGCGCTTCCTCGTCGGCCAGCGCAAGCGCGTCGGCCAGGATCAGCCGCCCCTCGGCATCCGTGTTGCCGATTTCGACGGTAATCCCCTTGCGGCTCGTCAGCACGTCGCCCGGCCGGAAGGCATTGGCCGAGATCGCGTTTTCCACCGCCGGAATGATGACGCGCAGCCTTATGTCGAGCCTGGCCTCCATCAGCATGGAAGCGAGACCGAGCACGTTTGCCGCGCCTCCCATGTCCTTCTTCATCAGGAGCATGCCGCTTGACGGCTTGATGTCGAGCCCTCCGGTGTCGAAGCAGACACCCTTGCCGACCAGTGTCACCCTTCGTGCATTCTTCCTGCCCCACGCCATGTCGATCAGGCGCGGCGCCTGCGCGGCGGCGCGGCCGACGGCGTGTACCATCGGGAAATTCGCCTCGAGAAGCGCGTCGCCCGATATCACGGAGACCTTGGCCTTGTGCCGTGCGGCAAGCTCGCGCACCGACTGTTCCAGATCATCGGGACCCATGTCGTTGGTCGGCGTGTTCACCAGGTCGCGGGCCAGATTCACGCCATAGGCGACCCGGCGGGCGCGGGCGGGGTCGGCGCCCTCGGGCAAGGCGAAGCGAATCGCTGCCGCCGGTTTCTTTCCGTAGCGGGTGTAGCTGTAGCCGCCGAGCAGGAGGCCGAGCGCGGTCAGTTGCGGATTGGGCGAAATGCCGGCCAGATGCCAGTCGCCGTCCGGCAGAGCCTTGGCCAGCCCGCCTGCCGCAAGTTGGCCATCGCCGCCATCGCCGAGCCCGAACAGCGCACCGGCGATGGCGCCTGCCTCGCCGGGGATCGGCAGCAGCCGGCCAGCTTCGCCCGAAAACCGGTTCGCCTCGGCCCAGGCCATCGCATGCGGGGTCAGCCCTGCTCCGGCCAGACCGCCCTTCCCGACGAGATGGACGGGCAGCGAACCGGCGGCCTTCTGTTCAACGAGTTCAAGCGGCATGTGCGACTTTCCTGTTGCCGGGAATTTGGCGTCCTTAACCATTGGTTAGGGTTAACAGAATATTTCTGCGGGTGAAAACGTGGCCATGGGACGCGGCCATGGGATCAATGGAGGCGGTGGCGTCGATGCTGTTCAGAAGTGCATTCAATCGACCGGGCAGACGGCTCGTGACAGCTGCCCTGGCGCTGGCGCTGGCAGCCGGCGTGGCCGGGTGTGGAACCTCGCCCATGACGACCGGGTCGATCAAGAGCGGCTCCGGAAAATCGGTCGCCAACATGTCCGAGAGCGAACTCTCCGGAGCGTCCGCCGCGCTCGGCAAGGCCTATGCCAAGGACACCACCAACAAGTCGACCGCGCTGCGCTATGCCAACGTGCTGCAGATATCGGGACAGACCGACCAGGCGCTTGCCGTGATGCGCAAGCTGGCCATCACCTATCCGAAGGACCGCGAAGTCCTGGCCGCCTACGGCAAGGCGCTCGCCGGCGTCGGCCAGCTTGAGCCGGCACTCGATGCCGTTCGCCGGGCCCAGACCCCCGAATATCCGGACTGGCGCCTCGCCTCCGCAGAGGGTGCCATTCTCGACCAGCTCGGCCAGACGGCGCAGGCGCGCGAGCTCTACCGCAAGGCGCTCGACCTGAAGCCCAACGACCCGTCCGTGCTCTCCAATCTCGGCATGTCCTACGTTCTTGAAGGCGACCTGAAGACGGCCGAGACCTATCTCCGGACGGCCTCGCAGTCGCGGGAAGCCGACAGCCGGGTACGCCAGAACCTCGCCCTCGTCGTCGGCCTTCAGGGCCGCTTCGATGAAGCCGAACAGATCGCGAGCCAGGAACTGTCGCCCGACCAGGCGCAGGCCAACGTCGCCTATCTCCGCAAGATGCTCGCCCAGCAGAACGCCTGGAGCCAGCTCAAGGCGGAAGACAAGAAGAGCGGCGGCGAAACCAACACGAACTGACGGCGCGCGGCCACCCTTCCATCACGTTCGGTGTGCCTCGACCGCGCCTTCCGGCCCGTTCAGCCGACCACCATCTGCTGCGTGCGACACGACATCAAAAGACCGGCGCTCCCCTGCGGGACGCCGGTCTTTCGTTGAGAGGTCGCCGACCAACGCCTGCTACTTGGCGGTGGAGCTGGATGTGTTCCTGTCCTGGAAGATCCCGCGCTCGCTGACCTGGATGCCGGCCGGGCCGAGAATGATCGCAAACAGCACCGGAAGGAAGAAAAGGATCATCGGCACGGTCAGCTTCGGCGGCAGGGCGGCGGCCTTCTTTTCGGCTTCGTTCATGCGCAGGTCGCGGCTTTCGTTGGCCAGCACGCGCAGCGCATGGGCCACTGGCGTGCCGTAGCGCTCGGCCTGCATCAGCGCCTGGGCGACCGACTTGACGGTATCAAGACCGGTGCGCGCGGCAAGGTTTTCGTAGGCCTGCTTGCGCTCCTGGAGATAGGACAGCTCGGCGTTTGTGAGCACCAGTTCCTCGGCAAGCGCGACCGACTGGGAGCCGATCTCGTTGGCGACACGGCTCATCGCCGCTTCCACCGACATGCCAGATTCCACGCAGATCAGCATCAGGTCGAGCGCATCCGGCCAGGCCATCTGGATCGACTGCTTGCGCTTGGCCGCGCGGTTGTTGACGTAGAGAATCGGCGCGTAGAAGCCGGCATAGGCCGTCACCACGCTGACGAACAGCTTGACGAAGGTCGGCTGCTCCGGGAGCCCGCCAAGCAGGAAGAGGTAGACCAGCGCGACGATCAGGAAGGCCGGCGGCAGCACGAGCCGGAAGAACAGGAACTTGGTCAGCGGGTTCTGGCCGCGGAAGCCCGCGACCTTCAGCTTGTTCAACGTGTTCTCGTCGACCAGCGCCCGGCGCAGGTCGAGCCGGTCGACGATGTTGCGCATGCCGATCGACTGTTCCTCGCGCAGGCCCTTGCGGCGGCGCTCCGCCTCCGCGGCAAGACGCGCGCGCTGCTTGGCGCGCAACTCGTCGCGCTCGAGCGCAACCGTTTTCATGCGGCCCTTCAGCGGATTGCCGCCGAGAGCGGGAAGCAGGGTGAAGACCGTGGCGAAGACCGCAATACCGACCAGCAACGCCATTAGAAAGGCGGGGTCGGTCAGGGTCTTCATGACTTGTTCGGACATTGCTGGATCCTGAGTCTCGCGTCGGCCCGCCTTTCTCGGCGGGCAGAGGCCTACACGTCGAAATTCATCATCTTGCGCATCACGAAGATGCCGATCGCCATCCACAATCCGGAGACGCCCAGGATCATGTGGCCTGTCGTGGTGGTAAACAGCGGCATGATGTAGTTCGGGCTCGACAGATAGACGAGGAAGGCGACGATGAACGGCAGTGCCCCGATGATGGCGGCCGAGGCCTTGGCTTCCATCGACAGCGCGGCCACCTTCTGCTTCATCTTCTTGCGGTCGCGCAGAACGCGCGACAAATTGCCGAGCGCTTCCGAGAGATTGCCGCCGGCCTGGCTCTGGATCTGGATGACGATGCCGAAGAATCCCGCCTCCGGGCACGGCATCGTCTCGGGCATGCGCATGGCGGCTTCCGGCACCGACATGCCGACCTGCTGAGACTCGACGATGCGCCGGAATTCGCCGCGCACAGGCTCCGGCGACTCGTTGGCGATGAGACGGATGCTGTCATTGAGCGGCAGACCGGACTTGACGGCGCGCACGATGACGTCGAGCGCATTGGGAAATTCGGCCAGAAAGGCCTTGATGCGGCGGCCGCGTGCGAAAGAGATGGCCCAGCGCGGAATGCCCAATCCGCCCACGAGCAGGACGCCGGGCAGGACGATAAGCGGAACACCGCCGAGATAGGCGCCGATCGTCAGCACCAAGCCACAAATGACGGAATAGAGGTAGAAGCGTTCGACCGTCAGCGAAAGGCCTGCCTGGCGGATCTGGATGCGCAGCGGCGGCTTCTTGACGTTGACGTCCTTGGCCTTCTGCCGGTCTTCGAGGTCCTTCAGGGAGTCCTGGACGTTCTTTCGGCGCTTGGCTATTTCGGCCTGGCGGTCGCGGGTCGCCTTGACCACGGACCGGTCCGTGTCGGCGCGCTTCACCGTTTCTAGGCGCCTGTCGGCCTTGCGTTCGTCGGCGATGGTGCGGAACAGGAACGCATAGGCCAGCGCACCCGCGCTGAGGCCCGACAGCGCGATGATCGCCAGTAATGTGCTGTCCAGTCCGAACATGACGCCCTTTCAGCCCGCGAGCGGGCCTGCCTGCTAGTCCCTGCGCTTTTCCATCGATTCCAGTGCCGTCGCGAGGCGCTGTTCCTCGTTGTAGTAGCGGGCCCGCTCCCAGAAGCGCGGCCGGCCGACGCCCGTGGAAACATGCTCGCCGATGAGCTTGCCCGCGGCGTCCTCGCCCTTGATGTTGTAGAGGACGAGATCCTGGGTGATGATCACGTCGCCTTCCATGCCGAGCACCTCGGTGATGTGGGTGATGCGGCGCGAACCGTCACGCAGGCGCGCCGCCTGGATGATCACGTCGATCGAGCCCACCACGATCTCGCGGACCGTCTTCTGTGGAAGCGTGAAGCCGCCCATGGCGATCATCGATTCGATACGGTTCAGGCACTCGCGCGGGCTGTTGGCGTGGATCGTGCCCATGGAGCCATCGTGACCGGTGTTCATGGCCTGCAGAAGGTCGAACACCTCCGGTCCGCGCACTTCGCCGACGATGATGCGCTCGGGCCGCATGCGCAGGCAGTTCTTGACCAGGTCGCGCATGGTGATCTCGCCCTCGCCCTCGAGATTGGGCGGGCGGGTTTCGAGGCGAACCACGTGAGGCTGCTGCAGCTGAAGTTCGGCCGAGTCCTCGCAGGTGATGACGCGCTCCTCGCGGTCGATGTAGTTGGTCAGGCAGTTGAGCAACGTCGTCTTGCCCGAACCCGTGCCGCCTGAAATCACGATGTTGCAGCGGACGCGCCCGATGATCTTCAGGACCTCGGCGCCCTCCGGGGAGATCGCGCCAAACTTGACGAGTTGGTCGAGGGTCAGCTTGTCCTTCTTGAACTTGCGGATAGTGAGCGTCGTGCCGTCGATGGACAGAGGTGGCGCGATGACGTTGACGCGCGAGCCGTCGGGCAGGCGAGCGTCGCAGATCGGGCTCGATTCATCCACGCGCCGGCCAACCTGGCTGACAATACGCTGGCAGATGTTGAGAAGCTGCTGGTTGTCGCGGAAGCGGATGCCAGTCTGCTCGACCTTGCCGTTGACTTCGATGAAGACCTGCTTTGCGCCGTTGACCATGATGTCGGCGATGTCATCGCGCGCCAGGAGCGGCTCGAGAGGGCCGTAGCCGAGCACGTCGTTGCAGATGTCCTCGAGCAGTTCCTCCTGCTCGGAGATAGTCATCGCGAAGTTCTTGATGGCGATGATGTCGTTGACGATGTCGCGAATTTCCTCGCGGGCATTGTCGGGCTCGAGACGGGCAAGCTGCGACAGATCGATCGTGTCGATCAGCGCGGAGAACACCTGGGACTTGGTGTCGTAATAGCCTTCGCTGCGCTCGCGCTGTGCCTTCTTCGGTTCAGGGGCCGGTGGCGCCTGGACAGGACGGCGCTGGGCAGCGGGCGCGACCGATTCCTGGACACGCGGCGCCAGCGCGGCCGTTTCGCCGATCGCGGGGGCCGCGGCCGGAGGTGGTGCGGCGGCCAGCACTGGAGCGGGCGCACGGAATTCGGGCTTCGCCCGCATCCCGTCATCATTGCCTCTTCTACCAAACATGATCGCTTACCGTCTTACGCTGGGGAAAAGTCACTTCTTCTTGGTCGACCTGAGCTTGCCCAGGATATTTGCGAAACTCGACTTTGCCTTGCTCTTGAGTTCGGCGCGTCCCGTCAGCACGTGGGCCATCTCATTCATGGCCAGCACGGTCGGATGCTTCGCGTCCATCTCTCCGAGCATGCGGCCATTGTTGGCCGAGTTGCCGAACAGGACCGGATCGAACGGGATGACCGCAAGCGGCGTCAGGCCGAGCGGCTGGGTGAAGTCGGCAATGGAGATCTCGGTCCGCTTCGGGATGCCCGCCTGGTTGATGATGAGCTTTGGCGGAGCGTCGTTCGGCCTCAGCTTCTTCAGGAGGTCGACGAGGTTCTTGGCATTGCGCAAATTTGCGAGTTCCGGCATCGCCGTGATGACGATTTCATCGGCCTGCTGCAGCGTGTTCTTGCTCCAGGCGGTCCAGACATGCGGAACGTCCAGCACAACCAGCGGGGCACTTCGCTGCGCCGTGTCGATGATGCGCGAGAAGGCGTCGGCGTCGAAGTCGTAGACCCGGTCGAGCGTGGAAGGCGCGGCAAGCAACGACAGCCTTTCGGCGCATTGCGCGAGAAGGCGATCGAGATAGACCTCGTCGATCCGCTCGGGCGAATACACGGCCTCGGCGATGCCCTGTGCCGGGTCCTGGTCGAAATTGATGTTGGCCGTGCCGAACGGCAGATCCATGTCGGCAACGACGACTTCCGAGCTGAAAAGCGTCGACATCGTCCACGCGATATTGTGCGACATGGTCGACGAGCCGACACCGCCCTTCGCGCCGATGAAGGCGATCGAGCGGCCGATTGGTTCGGCCTCCGGATCGACGAACAGCGTCGAGATGACGCCGACGATGTCGGCCATGGAGATCGGCGCAACGATGTATTCGGAAATGCCCGAACGAATGAGTTCGCGATAGAGCGCGACGTCATTGTAGTGGCCGATGACGACCACCTTGGTCGAGGGATCGCAGTATTCGGATAGCTTGTGCAGCCCCTCGAGCAGCGCCTTGGGTTCGGCGCGCGATTCCAGGACGATGAGGTTCGGCGTCGGCGCGGTCTGGTAGAAGTCGATCGCCGTCGCGATGCCACCCATGTGGATCTTCAGATGCGCCTTGGACATCCGACGATCCTCGCCGGCACGCTCGATCGGATTGGCAATCCCCTCCGTCTCGCAGAAGGCCTGTATCGAAATGCGCGGAATCGGGCGCAGCTCGTACATGTCGGCAGCGTCCCTTTCGGCAGCGCCGGCCGCGTCGAGTTCGGATTCGTAAGCCAGATTGGTCATTGCGGTCGCCTCAAGCGGAGCCAGTTCAGTAAGCTATTTCCGTACCCGTGATGATCGGTGGCCTGCGGTACTCGTCGATCACGATGCTCCGCTTCTCGGCGTCGATCGTGGTCTGCTTACGCGGCCCGATCAGATCGGACGGGTCGGCGATCTGGGCCGCCAGATTGTTCTGAGCGGAACATCCGAAATTGGCGTAATGCTTGTTTTCGGACGTCTCCGCGATGTCCGCGGGCCAACGGCCACACTTGCCGGTCTGGGCCTTCATGGCGACGTAGCTGACGCGTACCGGAGCGGATTCCTCCAGGGACTGCGCGCCGTAGGACGAAATGACGATACGCCCCTTCGGCACGCCACTGGCCTTGGCATAGCGCACGAAGTCGCGGCTCGCATCTGCCGCGGCCACCTCGTTCAGCGAGCCGGCGGGCACCTGGATGTTCAAGACGGGCGACGCGCTGCGGTCATAGTCGGCAAGGAACCCGCCGAGCGAAACGCGCTGGCTCCTGGTCATGCCGCGCTCGCTGGCGCCGACCGGAATGTCGATCGACTCTTCCTTTTCCGCGATCACGATCGGATGGTTGGTCCGGTAATCGTCCGGCACCGCGCCGACGGTGATGCTGTCGCGCTGCGGCATGGTGCAGCCGGCAAGCAGCGCGACGGCGGCGGCGGCAACAAGTGACACCGCGGGCCTGTAGTAAGGGGCAGCCGAAGCTTTCCTGCGCATGGCATCCGTCCTGGACTTGAAGGTTGCGTCAAACATCGCCCGATCCCCGATCACTTGTAGATGAACCCGACCATGCCGTGATAACGGCCGTTCGGCTTGTCGGTCTTCATCGTCCCGTAGACCCGGTTCACCCGGCCGAGGAACATGCCAGCGCCGTCGCTTGCGGCGTTGAAATTGTCGTCGGGCTTGGCCAGCGCATTGCGCGCGACCGGCTTGACCAGATAGGGCGTCACGATGATCACCAATTCCGTCTCGTTGCGCACGAAATCGCGGCTGCGGAACAAGGCTCCCAGCACGGGAACCTTCGAGAGGCCAGGCATTCCGTTGACAGCCTGCCTTACGTCGTCGCGCACCAGGCCGGCGATCATCATCGATCCGCCGGAGGGCAGTTCCACGGTGGTGTCAGCGAGGCGCTTGCGGATCGAAAGCAGATTGGTGCCGATGTCCCTCGTGGCTTCGAGCCCTACCGAACCCTCGGTCGTCGGCTCCGAAACCTGCGTCCTCACCTTCAGGCTGATGCGGCCGGGGGAGAGCACCACCGGCAGGAATTCGAGGCCGATGCCGTATTCGAGCTTCTCGATGTCATAGGTGGTCTGTCCGGTATCCGGGTCCGTCGACCGGCCGCTGACCAGGTTGAACTCGCCACCGACACGGAACGTCGCCTTTTCGCCGGACACCGCCGTGAGTGTCGGCTCCGCCAGCGTCTTCATCACGCCGGACTGTTCCATGGCTGTGAAATAGGCATCGAGCATCGAGCCGCCGATGCCGCTGGCGCCACCAATTGGCTTCCCAAGGCCCGCGATCGGGTTGCTGATGATGTCCCAGGCGATCCCGTTGCCAGTGCCCGAGCTGATCAGGTTGACGCCGAGCTGTTTCATGACATTGCGGCTGACTTCGGCCACGGTGACCTTGAGTGTCACCTGGTCCTCGCCGACGATCTGCAGCAGATTGACGATCTGACTGACGCGCCGCGTGGCGTCCGGATTGTCGATATCGACGCCGCCACTGCTGTTGCCGCCGGATGCCGTCTGCGAATACTGGCCGGTCGTCGCCTCACCGCCGCTGACGAAGATGGTCGCCAGCTGCTCGGCGCGCTTGGCATCGAGCGGCGTCTCGACGGTACCCGTCAGAACGACGTTGTCGTTGAGCAGCTCGACCGTGATGTCGGCGTCCGGAATGAACCGCTTTATGTAGTCCTCGAGGCCCGCCACGTCGCGCTCGACGGCCAGGTCGAGACTGACGATCTGCTCGCCATTCGGGCCGAAGACGAAAATGTTGGTCTGGCCCACCGCCTTGCCGAACAGGTAGATGCGGCGCGCCGTGCGTGTCACCGCGTCGGCCACGGCCGGGTTCGCGACCAGTATGTCATATGCGTCGCTGGGCAGATCGATGACGATCGACTTGTTGAGCCCGAGCTTGATGGTCTGCGTGTTGGCGACGGACGATCCGATACGCGCCTGTCCGCTGGCGGCGTGGGCGGCGATGATGCTGTCGAAGCCGGTGCCTGCCAGCAGGAAAGCAAAGGTCACAGCAAGCGTGGTCGCCTTCCTGACAGCTGTCACGGGAACGCCGAGACCGGCGACCGCCGCGGGGAACGTGATCAGTGACTTCATTTCCTTGCTCCCACTTCGGAAACTTCGCCCGATTTGATCAGGCGTACCGTGCCGCGCTTGCCGTTGCCGGAGACGAGATAGTCGGCCTCGCCGTCAGGCTTGTCCTGGGCATCGGCGATGGATCGCAGCGAGAGGGTCAGCCTGTCGGCCAGCTGCTGGGCGACGGTGATGATCTCGGCCTGCTGGGGGGTGAGTTCGAGCGTCGCGGTCTCGCCGACCTTGACCTTCTTGCCCTCCTCGTCCTCCTGGATCATCTGGTCGATGGCCAGAACTTTGATGTTCTTGAGGATGGTCTCTGTGATGAAGCCGCCGGCTGCGCCACCAGACTCCGCCCTGCGGGTCATGATCACATCAACATAGTCATTGGGCAGGATGAAGCCGCCGGCGGATGTATCGGCGGAAATCTGCGTGGCGATGGCCCGGCGGCCGGACGGCAGGATCGATGACATGAAGCTCTGGCCGTTGCCGACCAACTTCGACTTGCGCAGCGGTTCTCCGGAATACATCGCAACCCGCGCAATCGCGGTCTTGAACTCTTCCATCGCTTCGGGTTCGCCCGACTTGGTGATGAAGGCGTCAGTGACACCATCGGTGGGCCACGACTGCCAGCTCAGCTGCTCGCCGACAGGCGCGCCCATCGGGACATCGCCGGATAGAACGAGTACCTCGGTGAGGCTGATGTTCGGTTCGCTTGGTCCCTGGTTGACCACGACCTCGGTCGGGGGTGCCGAAGCAATGTTCTTTGCAACGTACCCCGCGCCGCCGGCCGCGGCCACCGCCACGCCGAGAATGATTAGTCGCGATGCTGCCATCTGTCCAAATCCCAAACTTGGCAATCTCTTAGCCGAGCGGGACTTTGCGGCCGCAATCGTCAAATTACGGTTAACGCCTTACGAACGATCGTGATTAATTTTAAGTTTAACTAATCTGGAAGCGTCTGCTGCCTTGCGCTTGCCGGATCCAATGTACCCCGTGTCAGAAATTCCCGGAGAGCTGTCCGAGCGCCCACACCACAAGCGGAGAGCTTGGATAGACCAGCAGGCCGCCAGCCCCGAGCGCTATTCCGTAGGGTATCCCGACATCTTCGTCGGCGAAGTGGCGCATGAACATGTTCTGGTTCGTGTAAACGGCAAGTGCCGATCTGCGATACAGCAGAAGGGCCAGCGTGAGCATCCCGCCAAGGAAGGCGGAGATCACCAGGTATTGCGCAAGTTGGGTACCAAACCCCATGAACAGCGCCGTCGATGCCATGAGCTTGGCGTCCCCGCCACCCATGCCGCCCATCGCAAACAACGAGAAGGTTACGGCCAGCACCGCGCCGAAGGCCGCCAAATGCCAGGCAAAGTCGCTCCAGGCCATACCGGTCAGCGGCGCGACAACGAGGAACGTCGCTACAAGGATGACAGAGACGCGATTGGCTATGGTCATGGACAGCATGTCGGAGACCGCCGCATAGACCATGCAGAATGGAAAGACGACAAAGATCAGGGCCTGAAGCATGGCAATCCGTCCGCTCGCTGCAACGCTTGGCGGCGAGGCAGCAAGAAAACAGCCTTGTCGCCATCCCGCCGGGAAACTGTCCTAGACACACAAAGAGAGGCCGTTCCGAAGAACCGGCCTCTCTTTAATCTGTGAGCGAGTCTCCGGCACGTTCGCACCGCCGGAAACCCGAGCCTGCTAGTCGAGTTCGTTGGCAATTTCCTGGAACTTCGAGTTCAGGTTGTTGCCGAGAGCACCAGCACCGACCATGATGGCGAGCGCGATGAGAGCAGCGATCAGACCATACTCGATGGCGGTCGCGCCGGATTCGTCCTTCACAAAACGTGCAAAGATCTTGGACATATGAGCTCCTACTCCATGTGTTACAGCACTTCCGTCAACTTCTCTTGTCTGGCTGATCGGATGGCTGCACCTTAAGAAAAAGCTCTTGCGTTCGGCTTAACAAACAAGCTTACCAAAGTCTTTCCGGGATTTGCCCGGCGGCTTGGTTACCGTCCAGTGAACGGACGTGCCCCTTGCGGAACCCTTGCGACGGTCGGGACTACGGCAGTGTCGCGACGTTTTCCCCACAGGCTGTCCTACGCGGCCGAAGCCGCGCTGGATGCCTGATTTCCCGGGCTTAACTCTTGGTTCACCAATGTCGTTCATCTTCCGTTGAGTACTTGTTTCGCGTGGAGATCTGCGATGGTCGAGTTGAGAACGCCTTTCCGTATTGTCGGCGCCGTGGCGGCACTGCTCGCCCTGCCCATGGCCTTTGCCCATGCCGGCTCCGGCATCGAGGTCATCATGAATCAGGCCAAGATCGTCAAGCTGTCGCGGGCGGCCGATACGATCATCATCGGCAACCCAATGATTGCGGATGCGTCGGTTCAGGACGCCACCACGATCGTGCTCACAGGCAAGGGCTTTGGCGTGACCAATCTGGTCGTGCTCGACGAGCAGGGAAATCCCGTCGTCGACGAACAGGTCACGGTCGGCAGGCAGGAAGCATCGTCGGTCCGTATCTATCGACGCGCCAATATCCAGACCCTGTCCTGCACGCCCTATTGCGAGAGCTCATACAAGAGCGAGGCAGAGAAGACATCCGAGGTCGAGGCCAGCTCGAGCCAGTAGGAACGAGCCCCATCCGGGCGGGATATCGCCCGGTCACCGTACCATTGACGTCCGGTTAATATCCTCGGCCGTATTCTAGCAAACCGCAAAACGGGACTTCAACGGGTTCGCCTGTATTCTGAGGTCGGTAGTTTGCTGTCGGCGGGAATTGGTCATGGACACAGTTTTGAAGACTGAGGGAACTGACGGCGTGCGCGAGCGCGGCGTCCTTCGTCGTTTCAGGCGGGACAGAAGCGGCTCGACGGCGATCGAGTTCACCTTGCTCGCCCTCCCCTTCTGCGCGCTCGTCTTCGCCATTCTCGAGAGCTGCATCTCGTTTGCCGGCCAGGAAGTTCTCTCCAACGCCGCAGACGACGTCGCGCGGCAGTTGCGCACCGGACAGATCAAGGCCGGCGCCATGAACGAGAACGCTCTCAAGACGATGATCTGCGACGATCTTTCCATAATCGTGGCGACAGGCTGCCCAGGGCTCGTCGTCGACCTTCGCCAGTATCCAACCTTCGCGGATGCAGCCAAGGAAAAGATCAAGCTGACTTCGGATCGCGATATCGACACGACGGGTTTTGCCGTCACGCCTGGGCCGTCCATGTCGAAGAACATGCTGCGCGTCTTCTACAAATGGCCGGTCATGACGGATTTCATGAGCGCGTCGATGTCCAATCTCAAGGACGGCAACACGCTGCATTTCGCGACCGTGACCTGGCAAAACGAGCCGTTCGACGACTGAGGATAGTCCACGCAGAGGCGGCAGTAGTGTGATGGAACGAAGGGGCAAGAGGATGTTTGGCTGGGGGGGTCGGTCGACGCTGGGGCGCATGCGGGCGCCCGTCATGCGGTTCCTGCGGCAACGCAGCGGCATCGCGGCAGTCGAATTCGCACTGATCGCTCCACTGCTGCTGTGCATGTACTTCCTCACGCTGGAAACCTCGCAAGGCATCGTTGCAAACAAGAAGGTCGCGCGGATCGGCTCGATGGTCGCCGACCTGATCACGCAGCAGGGAACGATCGGAAAGACCGAACTGGACGCCATCATGCAGATCGGCGGGTCGATCATCCAGCCCTACAACAGGACACTGCCGAAGATCGTCGTGACCGCGATCGAGATCACGGACGACCCGGGTTCGAAGGTTCAGGTCGCCTGGTCGCGCAAGCTGGTCAGTGGCGTAGCCAGTCCCGATGCAGCCAAGGGCTCGATCACGACCGTGCCGGCAGCTCTCAACGTCAAGGGCTCGTTCCTGATCCGCGTGGACAGCTATCTGGACTACAAGCCGCTCATCACCTGGACTGCAACCCAGAAGCAGTCGCTCGGGCTCTTTTCGGCCTTCGACACCATCTCGATGCAGGAGACCTACTATCTCCGCCCGCGCATGAGTTCCAGCATCACCTGCGCGGACTGCTGAGTTCCCAAGCCGCACCCTGCCCGGCTCGCGAATTGCCATGCGCCGCCGCTGCACCTATGTATGGCGCTGGTGACCGGGCAGGAAAGCTGGCAAGACGATGGCGCGCGCATTTCTCTTCGTGCTGGATTCCGTGGGCATTGGCGGCGCGGCCGACGCCGCCAAATTCGGTGACGACGGATCCGATACGCTGGGCCACATCGCCGCGGCCTGCGCCACCGGCGGCGGCGATCGGGATAGCCTGCGCAACGGCCCCCTGCGCCTGCCCAATCTCGCCGCGCTGGGGCTTGGCCATGCCGCGCGCATCGCTACGGGCGCACCGGTTTCGCCGCTTGCCGCAGCCCCCCTCCTCCCATCCTCCTTCCACGGCGCCGCGGAGGAGATTTCGAGCGGCAAGGATACCCCGTCCGGGCATTGGGAGATCGCGGCTGTTCCCGTACCGTTCGAATGGGGCTATTTCCCCCGCACTGTGCCGGCCCTGCCTGCCGAGCTGACCGCCGCAATTGTCGCGCAGAGCGGCATAAGCGGCATTCTCGGCGACTGCCATGCATCGGGGACCGAGATCATCGCGCAATTCGGCGAGGAGCACATCCACACAGGCAAGCCGATCCTCTACACCTCCGCGGATTCGGTCCTGCAGATCGCCGCGCATGAGCATCATTTCGGGCTCGAGCGGCTCAACGCCCTGTGCCAGATCGCGCGGCGCCTCGTCGACCCGCTGAACATCGGCCGCGTGATAGCGCGTCCCTTCATCGGCGAGAGCGCGGCAACCTTCGAACGCACCGCCAACCGGCGCGATTATGCCGTGCCCCCGCCCGAGCCGACACTGCTGGACCGGCTGGCAGCGCGCGGCAGCCGCGTCATCGGCATGGGAAAGATCGGAGACATCTTCGCCCATCGCGGCGTCACCGAGGTGCGCAAGGCGTCCGGAAACATGGCGCTGTTCGACGAGACGCTCGAAGCCATGGACGAGGCCGGCGACGGCGACCTCGTCTTTGCCAATTTCGTCGATTTCGACTCCCTTTACGGTCACCGACGCGACGTTGCCGGCTATGCCGCCGCGCTCGAGGCCTTCGATCAACGGCTGCCCGAGGCGCTGGTACGGCTGCGGCATGGCGATCTCCTGCTCATCACGGCCGACCATGGCTGCGATCCCACATGGCGGGGCAGCGACCATACAAGGGAGCGCGTGCCGATCATCGGGCTGGCGCCAGGCGAAGCGGGCGGCGCGGTGGGGCTGAGGCCGACCTTCGCCGACATTGGCGAAACGGTAGCAGAACACCTCGGACTGCCGGCCGGGGCGCACGGCACCTCGTTTCTGAGCGCGATTTCCCACCATGCCTGAACTGCCCGAAGTCGAGACCGTCCGGCGTGGTCTGCAGCCCGTCATGGAAGGCGCGCGCCTGTCGCGCATCGAACTGAGACGCAAGGATTTGCGCTTTCCTTTTCCCGTGCGTTTCGCCGAGCGGCTGGGCGGACGCACGATCACCGATGTGGGCCGGCGTGCCAAATATCTGGTGTTCACGCTGGATTCCGGCCCGGCGCTGATCTGTCACCTCGGCATGTCCGGATCGTTCCGGATCGAAACGGGCGAGGCCGACTCCGTCACCCCTGGCATCTTCCATCACGAGCGTTCCAAATCGGTCGTGCACGATCACGTCGTTTTCCACCTCTCGGGAGAAGGCAGGTCGCCTGCCCGGGTGATCTTCAACGATCCCCGGCGATTCGGTTTCATGCTGCTTGCAGAGGAGGGGGCCGCCAGCCATCCCATGCTGAAGGGCCTCGGCACGGAGCCGACCGGCAACACGCTCGACGGAGCCCTCCTGCGCGCGCTCTTCCGCGACCGCAAGACGCCGCTGAAGGCCGCCCTGCTCGACCAGACAAAGATCGCCGGGCTCGGAAACATCTATGTCTGCGAGGCGCTGTGGCGGGCGGGCCTATCGCCGCTCAGGTTGGCGGGCACGATCGCGCGCGGCGGAGCCAGGGCCGCGCGGCACAGCGACGACCTGGCATCGTCGATCCGGTCGGTGATCGCGGACGCGATCGCGGCGGGCGGCTCGTCGCTGCGCGACTATGTCCATGCCGATGGGTCACTCGGCTATTTCCAGCATTCCTTCTCGGTCTACGATCGGGAGGGCGAGCCGTGTGTCCGGCAAGGCTGCACGGGCCATGTCACGCGCATCGTGCAAAGCGGCAGATCGTCGTTTTACTGCCCCGCCTGCCAGCGCTAGTATCAGCATCCGGAACCGCGAGGACACACGCGATGGCCTATGAAACGATCCTGGTGGAGACGCGGGGCAAGGTCGGCCTCGTCACCCTGAACCGGCCCAAGGCACTCAACGCACTCAACGCACGTATCCTGGACGAGATCCTCGACGCGACCCGCGCTTTCGACGCCGATCCGAACATCGGCGCCATGGTGCTGACCGGCTCGGAGAAGGCGTTCGCCGCCGGCGCCGACATCAAGGAAATGATGTCGCGTACCTATGCCGAAATGTATCTCGGCGACTTCTTCGCCGGCTGGGAGGAGTTCACCCGACTGCACAAGCCAGTCGTCGCCGCAGTGGCCGGCTATGCGCTCGGCGGCGGATGCGAACTCGCCATGATGTGCGACTTCATCATCGCAGCCGACAATGCGAAGTTCGGCCAGCCGGAGATCACGCTCGGCGTCATCCCGGGCATGGGGGGTTCGCAGCGCCTGACCCGCTTCGTCGGGAAATCCAAGGCAATGGACATGGTGCTGACTGGAAGGCTGATGGACGCGGTCGAGGCGGAGCGCAGCGGGCTGGTATCGCGTGTGGTTCCGGTCGGCGGCCTGGTCGAAGAGGCGGTCACGGTGGCGGCGAAGATCGCGGACTTTTCGCTGCCCGCCGTGATGATGGCGAAGGAAGCCGTCGGACGCGCCTACGAGACTACGCTGACAGAGGGGCTGCGTTTCGAACGGCGCGTTTTTCATTCCCTCTTCGCGCTTGACGACCAGAAGGAAGGCATGGCTGCCTTTGCGGAGAAGCGGCCGCCAGACTTCAAGAACCGGTAGACCGCGTTCGCGTGACTGCCGTATTTGACGCAGCGCTCGAAACTGCGTTGACGGGTCGGCAAAGCTGAACTATAAGCCGCCGCAATCGAGGCGGCCTTTGGCTGCCCGTATTTTTTTCGGGCCCAGACCCAGATCCCGGGCTGCACCGGGACACAGAAGAGAGAGACAGCATGGCCAATACCTCCTCGGCCAAGAAGGCCGCGCGCAAGATCGAACGGCGGGCCGCCATCAACAAGAACCGGCGCTCGCGCGTGCGCACCTATGTGCGCAAGGTCGAAGAGGCGCTGGCCGCTGGCGACACCGCCGCGGCGACGGCGGCTTTCGCCGCTGCCCAGCCGGAACTGATGCGCGCCGCGGCCCGGGGCGTGATCCACAAGAACACTGCGTCCCGGAAGGTTTCCCGGCTCGCCCAGAGGGTCAAGACGCTCAGCGTCTGAGGCCGCTTTACAGCTCGGATCGACCCATCAAGCCCGGCATCGCATGCCGGGCTTTTCCTTTGCCGATGACTGGTGATATTTACCCAGGATCAGCCCTGTCCGGGCCGGGCATGCGAGTAGACCTACACGCGAAATTGCTTTGCCGGGTATTGCGCCAATTGGAGCCTTTTCAATCCAGGCGCGCGGCATCCCGGAAAACACTCACAAGCCGATTTTCTCTATATTTTCATGCATTTATGGACTTTTGTCCACAGCTTGCCAACAGCTGTGCCCGGGCCGCGCGGATCGCCGGGTGTCAAGCATTTTTTTTGAAATTATTTCGCCGGCGGCGATGCAATTTCCTCACCGCCCGAATCGTTTTGAATCAAAACGCTTTTGTCTGATCAACAGGGCAATACGCCGCCTCCGCAACCCCATCCGCGGGTCCCAAACATTAAAAAACAGTTAGGACCGGACTTGCCCTGCCTGCCCCGCTTTTTGTAAAGTCCATCCATCGAAAGGACAGGCCGGCGGCCAGCGAATTTCCGATTAAATCGTCGGGCTAAAACAGCGTGGAGCAATTCCGCGATCGTTGATGGCATGTCTATTTTCAGCGTGATGGGCGAGTAGGTATCCGTGAGTTTCTTTGCAACGGGTCACTTTGGTGGGGGCCGAAGGTCTAACCGTTTTTGCCAGTTTTGGGGCACGCCCCGGTATCAGTCAGGTCGCGGCTTTCGTCGCGATCAGTTGCGTTCCATGGACATTCCCGCCGATGGGGGCGGGAGTGTGAAGAACAATCTTGAGCGGAGTCCGTGGCGGACGAATCCGCGATTGAAAGAGAGAACGAATGACGAGGCTAGAGACATTTGGTTCGGGGACGCAACGCGAGGTCAAGGCGGGCCTGCTGTTTGCAATAGAAGCGATCGAGGAAGGTGGAACTATGACTGCGGGCAGCGCGGACGGTGCATTCGACAGGATCAAAGCGCAGTTGAAAGCTCGCCTTGGCACCGAGGTCTATTCCAGCTGGTTCGGCCGCATGAAGCTTACGGAAGCGACGAAGGACATCGTGCGGATCTCCGTGCCGACCGCGTTCCTGCGCTCGTGGATCAACAGCCACTATCTCGATCTCGTCTCGGAGTTGTGGAAGCAGGAACAGCCCGACCTCAAGAAGGTCGAGTTCATCGTCCGGACCGCGACGCGGCCGGCGCGCCTGCCCGCCGAAAACGAGCAGCCGGTGCGCAAGGCCATTCGCCAGTCGCAGAACACGCTTTCTGCCGGCACCACGATCATGCCAACCATCGAGCGTAGCCTGCCGGTCCGCGGCTCGGCCGAAGACCACAAGCAGAGCGTCTTGGGCTCACCCCTCGACCCACGCTACACCTTCCAGTCGTTTGTCGAGGGCCCGTCGAACCGTGTGGCGCTCGCGGCCGCGAAGGCCGTGGCTGAATCGGCGTCGCGTTTCAATCCGTTGTTCCTTCACGCGACCGTTGGTCTCGGCAAGACCCACCTGCTGCAGGCAATCGCGGCGGAATCGCTGAAGCAGAACCCGAAATCGCGCGTCGTCTATCTGACGGCGGAGTATTTCATGTGGCGGTTCGCCACCGCCATCCGCGACAACAATGCCTTGACCCTCAAGGAGCAGTTGCGCGACATCGACCTGCTCATCATCGACGACATGCAGTTCCTGCAGGGCAAGTCGATCCAGCACGAATTCTGCCATCTGATCAACATGCTGCTCGACAGCGCCAAACAGGTCGTGGTGGCCGCGGATCGTCCGCCTTCGGACCTCGAATCGCTCGAGCCGCGAGTCCGGTCTCGGATGAACGGGGGCGTTGCTCTCGAAATGTCGGCGCCGGACTTCACCATGCGGCTCGGCATGCTGCAGATGCGCCTTGCCGCCACGAAGGCGGAGGATGCATCCGTCAACATCGCAGAGGACATTCTCACCCACGTCGCCCGCACCGTTACCGGCAGCGGTCGGGAGCTCGAGGGCGCCTTCAACCAGCTCCTGTTTCGCCAGTCCTTCGAGCCGCAGATCACGATCGAGCGGATCGACGAGATCCTCGGTCACATGTACAAGGCCGGCGAGCCGAAGCGGGTCCGTATCGAAGACATCCAGCGTATCGTGGCGCGTCACTACAACGTCTCGAAGACCGAGCTCCTGTCCAACAGGCGGACCCGTACGATCGTCAAGCCGCGCCAAATCGCGATGTACTTGGCCAAGGTGATGACGCCACGCTCGCTGCCGGAAATCGGACGCCGTTTCGGCGGACGCGACCACACGACGGTGCTTCACGCGGTGCGCAAGATCGAGGATCTTTCGGGTGGCGACAATACGCTGGCGCAGGAACTCGAGCTGTTGCGCAGGCTGATCACAGACCAGGCCTGAATCCATTGGACCCGCCCGGCGAGCGCCTTCAGGCCGTCGCCCGGGCGTTATCCCCAGAAAGCCCGCGGCATAGGCCCACGCCTGTGTCGCGGGCTTGCCTTCGTGCGGTTTTTCCTGTCAGTCTGAATCCCGTTTCCGGTCCTTGAGATTGCCTGGGTCCCGCAAGGGAGCCCGCTTCGTCATCAAAGTGAGCCTTACCTCGTCATGCGTGTTATTCTGGAACGCTCGAACCTGCTGAAGTCCCTCAACCACGTTCATCGCGTGGTCGAAAGGCGGAACACGATTCCGATCCTGTCCAACGTTCTGTTGAACGCGACCGGCCAGAGCCTCGAAATGAAGGCGACCGATCTCGATCTCGAGGTGACCGAAGCCACGCCCGCCAAGGTGGAGCAGGCCGGCGCGACCACCGTGCCCGCGCATCTGCTCTACGACATCGTGCGCAAGCTGCCGGAAGGTGCGGAGGTCATGCTGAAGACCGACGAGGACGGCAATGCCATGTCGGTCGTCTCCGGCCGGTCGAGCTTTCGCATGCAGTGCCTGCCGCAGTCGGATTTCCCGCAGCTGACGGCGGGTACCTTCACGCATAGCTTCCGCCTCGATTCCCTGGCGCTGAAGGCGCTGATCGACAAGACGCAATTCGCGATCTCGACGGAAGAGACACGTTACTACCTCAACGGCATCTATCTGCACGCGGTCGAAGTTGGCGGCAACCTCAAGCTGCGTTCGGTTGCGACCGACGGACACCGGCTGGCGCGGGCCGAAAAGGATGCGCCGGCGGGGACCGAGGGCATGCCGGGCATCATCATCCCGCGCAAGACGGTCAACGAACTCCAGAAGCTGGTTGACAGTCCCGACATCATCGTCACCACGGAACTGTCGGATACCAAGATCCGCTTCACCATCGGAAGCGTCGTCCTGACGTCGAAACTGATCGACGGAACCTTTCCCGACTATCAGCGCGTGATTCCGACCGGCAACGACAAGCGGCTGATCATCGACCGCGAGAGCTTTGCGCGCGCGGTCGACCGTGTCTCTACCATCTCTTCCGAACGCGGCCGGGCGGTGAAGCTCTCGATCGGCGACGGCCAGGTGACACTTGCCGTCAACAATCCCGATTCCGGAAGTGCCACCGAGGAACTTGCCGCCGACTATACGTCGGACCCGATCGAGATCGGATTCAATGCGAAGTACCTTCTCGATGTCGCCGCCCAGCTGACGGGCACGCAGGCCCGCTTCATGCTGGCCGACGCCGGATCGCCGACGCTGATCCACGACATGGCCGATGAGGACACGCTTTACGTCCTCATGCCGATGCGTGTCTGATCCGGCGGTCGCCGGCACTGGAATGTCGTCGCAGGTGGCCCGGGTGCATGTCAGCGGGCTGAGGCTGGTCGATTTCCGCAACTATGCCACGCTGTCTCTCGAGCTCCAGCCGGGCCCCGTCGTGCTCACTGGAGACAATGGCGCCGGCAAGACCAATCTTCTGGAGGCGATCTCGTTCCTGACGCCCGGCCGCGGGTTGCGGCGCGCGCCCTATGAAGACGTCGCCCGCGAGGGCGGCGCCGGGGGCTTTGCCGTGCATGCGCGCCTCGACGGAACGTTCGGCGTCTCCGAGATCGGCACGGGCACGGCCGGCAATGCCGAAGGCGCGGAAGGCGGGCGGCGCGTGCGCATCAATGGCGCGCCCGCAAAGTCGGCGGACGATCTGCTCGAATGGCTGCGTGTCGTCTGGCTGACACCGGCAATGGACGCGCTTTTTTCCGGGCCGGGCGCCGACAGGCGGCGGTTTCTCGACCGGCTGGTCCTGGCAGTCGACCCCGGCCACGGCCAGCGCGCGCTGGCCTATGAACGGGCGATGCGCGGGAGAAACCGGCTTCTCTCGGAAGATTCACGCGACCCGCGCTGGTATGCGGCCATCGAATCGCAGATGGCCGAGACGGGCGTCGCCATTGCCGCGGCCCGCGTCGAACTCGTGCGGCTCTTAAGCGCCATGATCGAGCGGCTGCCGGACTCCGGTCCGTTTCCGAAATCAGACATCACACTCGCCGGCGCGCTGGAAATGGAGATCTCCCATGCGTCAGCTGTCGATGTGGAGGAGAACTTCCGTAGGGCGTTGGCCGAGGGACGTGACCGGGATCGTGCCGCCGGGCGCACCATCGACGGCCCTCACCGCACGGACCTCGTCGTGCGCCACCGGCCGAAGGCGATGCCGGCGGAACTGTCGTCTACCGGCGAACAGAAGGCACTGCTGGTCGGGATGGTGCTGTCGCATGCTCGCCTGTGCGGAGACATGTCGGGCCGCGTGCCGATCCTGCTGCTCGACGAGATCGCGGCGCATCTGGACATGGGGCGCCGGGCCGCCCTGTTCGAAATCCTCGAGGAGATCGGCTGCCAGACCTTCATGACCGGCACGGAGGCCTCGCTCTTCTCAAGTCTCGCCGGCAAGGCACAGTTCCTTGCCGTCGAGCACGGAAGGGTCGGGGGCTAACGGAATGGTGCCATGACCCTCCGCCCAGTCGCCGCTTTGGCCGGATCGCCCTGTCGCCGAAGCCGAAGCCGCTTTATTGGCAATCGCGGCTTCGGCACCATGCTGCTAAGTGTTCCATCGTGATTCGCGACGGGGAACCGCGCATGGAGCGCATGGCTGGGCGTATAATTCTGCTCTGGGGCTGGCGCCGCGCATTGACTGCGTTCCTCGCGGGCGCGCTCGCGGTGCTGGCGCAGGCACCCTATGACTTCTTCGCCGTCGGCTTCGTCTCGTTTCCGATCCTGGTATGGCTGCTCGACGGCGCTACCGTCGCCGCGCCGGGAGGCTGGCTGCGCCGCCTCATGCCTGCCTTCGCAACCGGGTGGTGGTTCGGCTTCGGCTATTTTCTCGCGGGCCTCTGGTGGATCGGCAACGCACTGCTCTACGAGGCGGAGAGTTTTGCCTGGGCTCTGCCCTTCGCGGTCCTCGGCGTGCCGCTGATGCTGGCGGTCTTCTACGGCGTCGCCACGGCCATCGCCCGGCTGTTCTGGAGCAACAATATCGGTCGGATCGCGGCTCTGGCGCTGGGCTTCGGCCTCTCCGAATGGCTGCGCACCGTCCTGTTCACGGGCTTTCCGTGGAACGCGATCGGCTATGCCGCCATGCCGGTCCCGCTCCTGATGCAGAGCGTGTCCGTCACCGGCATGATCGGCATGAACGCGCTCGCGGTCTTCGTCTTCGCGCTTCCCGGCCTGCTCGCGGCGTCGCGCGATCGCAGCATCGGCATCGCTCTTGCCGTCATCCTCTGCGCAGCCCATGCCGGCTTCGGGTACATCAGAATGACCCGGCCCGAGCCCGTGGATGCGCCGACGCTTACCATTCGAATCGTGCAGCCATCGGTCCAGATGGACGAGAAATTCGACCCTGCCGAGCAGGACCGGGTGTTTGGCTCAATGATGGAAGAGAGCGCCAAGGCGCCACAGACGGGCCAGCCCCAGCCGCAACTCGTGCTTTGGCCCGAAACATCGGTGCCGTTCCTGTTCACCGAGCGGCCGGAGGCGCTTGCAGCGCTTGGCTCGATGCTCGGTCCGGAACAGATCCTGCTTGCCGGCGCGGTGCGGTCCGAAGGCAGCAAAGCCGACACGCTCTACTACAATTCCATCGTCGCGATCGATCGCACCGGACAGGTTCTGGACGGCGTGGACAAGGTCCATCTCGTTCCGTTCGGCGAATACCTGCCGTTCGCGGAGGTGTTTGGGCGCTTCGGTCTGGAGCAGTTGGTCGCCGGACCGACCTACTTCGCCGCGGGATCCGCCCGCCATGCGATCACGCTGCCGGGCGGCATCCGGGCGGTACCCTTTATCTGCTACGAGATCATTTTTCCCGAGCTCGTGGCCGTTGACGCAGCCACAGCCGATATTATTGTAAATGTCACGAATGACGGATGGTTTGGTAATACGCCGGGCCCGTATCAGCATTTTCGCCAGGCGCAGGTTAGGGCCGTCGAAGTGGGACTGCCAGTGGTGCGTGCCGCCAATACGGGTATTTCCGGTGTGATCGACGCGCGTGGTCGCGTGGTCGACGCCTTGGCATTGAACGCTCGCGGCACGCTGGACGCCACCGTATCGCTCGCTAAACCCGACACATTGCTGCCGATGGACGCTCGCCATGTTGGCTGGGCAATTCTCGGCTTCTTCTCGCTATTCTCGGTCGCGATGCGGGCGAGGCAGCGATTTGGCTCGAATTGACCGCCGGATTGGGGTAAGGTTCGTGCCATTTTTAAGGCATTTATTGGAATCCGGACCAAAGAGACTGACCGAAAGAACTCGGGACAGGAATTCTCGGTCAAGTTCGGGAACGGCGAGGGAACTATGACCGGCAAAGAAAACAAGAAGAAGCCAAACCCGACCGATATCCACGTTGGAAGCAGGATCAGGATGCGCCGAAACATGCTTGGCATGAGCCAGGAAAAACTTGGTGAGAGCCTTGGCATTACTTTCCAGCAGATCCAAAAATACGAGAAAGGCACCAACCGTGTCGGCGCAAGCCGGCTGCAAGCGATATCCGACATACTCGGCGTCCCGGTGTCGTTCCTGTTCGAGGATGCACCCGGCAACGACAATGCTGCCGCCAAGGGCTTTTCCGAGGATAGTTCCGTGGGTTTCGCCATGGAGTTCTGCAGCAGCGCCGAAGGTCTTCAGCTCAATCGCGCATTCGTCAAGATCGGCGACTCCAAGGTTCGCCGCAAGATCATCGAACTCGTCAAGACGCTGGCAACCGACGGTGAATGACGGCCGCGCCGGCTTCCTGTCGCAGCGTGCGAGTTCTTATCTTCAGGCTCTGCATAACGCAGGGTTATACATTTCTCGCCGCCGGGCCGAATAGGGTTGTGGCGGGCTTGACGAGTTGCGCCGCGCTTCGCTAACAGGTGTGCCGCCTGCCGTCGGCATTTGGCCGGGCAAGATTTCAAGAGGGGACACCCGTGGCGCGTCAGAATTACATCTTTACCTCCGAGTCCGTTTCCGAAGGCCATCCCGACAAGGTTTGCGACCGGATATCCGACGAAATCGTGGATCTGGTCTATCGCGAAGCCAAGAAGGCCGGGATGGACGCATGGGATGTTCGTGTTGCATGCGAGACGCTGGCGACCACCAACCGGGTCGTCATTGCCGGTGAAGTGCGCGTCCCTCCGACGCTTCTGAAGAAGAACAAGGACGGCGGCATTCTGGTCGACGCCAAGGATTTTCCTGTCATCAACCCGTCGAAGTTCAAGTCCGTCGCCCGAAAGGCCATCCGCGCCATCGGCTACGAGCAGGCCGGCTTCCACTGGAAGAACGCCAAGATCGACGTGCTGCTGCATGGCCAGTCAGCCGACATTGCCCAGGGCGTCGACAGCGCCGCAGACAAGCAGGGCGAAGAGGGCGCTGGCGACCAGGGCATCATGTTCGGCTATGCCTGCCGCGAGACCCCGGACCTCATGCCGGCGCCGATCTACTACAGCCACAAGATCCTCGAACTGCTCGCCGCCGCCCGCCATGCCGGCAAGGGTGACGTAGGCAAGCTCGGACCCGACGCCAAGAGCCAGGTCACCGTACGCTACGTCGACGGCAAGGCGTCTGAAGTGACCCAGATTGTCCTTTCAACGCAGCATCTCGATGGAAGCTGGGACTCCAAGAAGGTTCGCAAGGTCGTCGAGCCCTATATCCGCGAGGCTCTCGGCGACCTGAAGATCGCCGACGACTGCAACTGGTACATCAACCCGACCGGCAAGTTCGAGATCGGCGGCCCCGACGGCGACGCCGGCCTGACAGGCCGCAAGATCATCGTCGACACCTACGGCGGTGCGGCACCGCATGGCGGCGGCGCATTCTCCGGCAAGGACACGACCAAGGTCGACCGCTCGGCCGCCTACGCCGCCCGCTACCTCGCCAAGAACGTGGTCGCCGCCGGCCTCGCCGACCGCTGCACCATTCAGTTGGCCTACGCGATCGGTGTCGCCCAGCCGCTGTCCGTCTATGTCGACCTGCACGGCACCGGCTCGGTCGACGAGGCGGAACTGGAAAACGCGCTGCGTACGGTGATGGACCTGTCGCCGACCGGCATCCGCAAGCACCTCGACCTGAACAAGCCGATCTATGCCAAGACATCGTCCTATGGGCATTTCGGCCGCAAGCCTGGACGGGACGGCTCTTTCTCGTGGGAAAAGACCGATCTTGCCAAAGCCCTCAAGCAGGCGCTGACCCCAGCGGTTGCCAGGGCACGGTCCAGTGGATGATCTGCCTCGGCGGAGCCGGTCGACCGAAGGGTTTTTCGGGCGCGGCCATGGCAAGACCATTCGACCTGCGCAGGCAGTCGCGCTCGGACAGGGTCTCGCGGCCTACCGCCTGGATCTTACGAAGCAAGCTCCGCGCGAACTGAGTGCATTGTTCCCGGTTCCGGTCTCCAGCATCTGCCTGGAGATCGGCTTCGGCGGCGGCGAGCATCTTCTGCACGAGGCAGCTCACCATCCGCAAACCGGCTTCATCGGCATCGAGCCCTTCGTCAACGGGATGGCGAAGATGATGATGGCGCTCGAGCGCCAGCCCTTGCCAAATCTCCGCGTTTACGACGACGACGCCATGCGCGTGCTCGACTGGCTTCCGGTCTCGTCCGTCGATGCGATCGAACTGCTCTACCCGGATCCCTGGCCCAAGAAGCGGCACTGGAAACGGCGCTTCATCAGCCAGATCAATCTCGACCGCTTCGCCCGCATCCTGAAGCCGGGCGGCGCCTTCCGTTTCGCCTCCGATGTCGACACCTATGTCAACTGGACCCTCCTGCACTGCGCTTCGCATGGCGGCTTCGACTGGCTGGCGACAACGTCAGCCGACTGGCACACTCCCTATGACGGCTGGCCGGGAACGCGCTACGAGGCCAAGGCCCTGCGCGAGGGCCGCCGGCCAGCCTATCTCCGCTTTGCCCGCAACGCGGTCAATTTGTAACCCGCCGATCTGCTGGTTTCACTGTTGAGGTGAGAGCGGTCGACCACGTTGGCGCTGTGACCTGATTCAATGCTAATATGGTTGGCCGGTAAGGGAGCAGGTCCGTGAACACAAGCGCAGAGACGTTGCAGCGGATTGTGATCGATCAGGGTGTGTGCGGAGGCAGACCACGCATCCGCGGAACCCGGGTTCGAGTCAGCGATGTGGTCGACATGATTGCTGAAGGTGTGGAGCGGGAAGTCATTCTTCTCGACTACCCTTATCTGACAGACAGCGACATAACTGCCGCTTTGAGATATGCGGCGCTTGCGACCGATCACAGGAAGATCAGCGTCGCCTGATGGCCGTTTTCCTGATCGACGCTCAACTGCCGCCGATGCTCACAGCAAACCTTCGTGGTGCTGGACATGAAGCTCTTCACGTCGCCGAACTCGGCCTCCAGGACGCATCTGATCTGCAAATTGCCGAAAAAGCAAAGGACATCGGCGCTATCCTGGTTTCGAAAGACGAAGACTTCGCGACGTTTTCAACCTTGGGCAAGATTGCATGTCCAGTCCTTTGGATCAGATTCGGCAACACGACGAATGCCGCGCTCTGGCATCGCCTCACACCGCTGTTGCCGTCTTTGATTGAGGCCTTCGCATCTGGCGAGATGCTCATCGAGGTCAGCTGAGGCAGCTGCAGGCGTGCTGGCGTCTGCGCCTTGCCGCTTCGCCAGTGAACTGCCAAGATGTGGCCAGGAGGATGCATCTTTCCCGCTCAGGCGGTGAATGCTGCGATCAGTCGAGCCGGAAAGGTGCTGAGCGCCCTTGAAGGGCCGGCAATACAAAGGGAGGAACCATCCATTGAAACATTTTCTGTTCGCCACGCTCCTGAGCGGCCTTCTGGCCACGGCCGCGCAGGCCGCCGACTACCGAATCCTGGCGCCCGCCGCACCTGGCGGCGGCTGGGACCAGACCGCCCGATCGATGCAGGCGACGCTCCAGGACGAAAAGATCTCAGAGAGCGTGCAGGTCACCAATGTGCCCGGCGCCGGAGGCACGATCGGTCTTGCACAGTTCGTCAACCAGGCGAGCGGCGACCCGTCGCAGCTTATCGTGGGCGGCTATGTGATGGTCGGCGCCATCCTGACCAATGCATCACCGGTGACACTCGATCAGGTCACGCCGATCGCCCGGCTGACCGGTGAGTATGAGGCCATCGTGGTGCCCGCAGCGTCCGACATCAAGGACATGGCGGGCCTCGTCGAGAAGCTGAAGGCCGATCCCGGCGCGGTTTCCTGGGCCGGCGGCTCGGCTGGCGGCACCGACCACATCACGGCCGGGCTGATCGCCAAGGCCGCGGGCGTCGATCCCACCAAGGTCAACTATATTGCCTTCTCCGGCGGCGGCGAAGCGCTGGCGGCGATCCTGGGCAACCAAGTGACGGTCGGCATTTCCGGCTACGGCGAATTCGCCTCGCAGATCGAGGCCGGCGCGTTGCGCATCATCGGCATTTCCAGCGACGAGAAGGTCGCCGGCATCGACGCGCCGACCTTCAAGGAGGCCGGCGTCGACGTGTCGATCCAGAACTGGCGCATGGTGGCGGCAGCACCTGGCATCACGCCCGAACAGAAGGCCGCGATTACCGCGGACATTGACAAGATGGTCCAGTCCGCCTCCTGGCAGAAGGTCCTGGCCGACAAGGGCTGGGCGAATACCTATCTGGCCGGCGACGCCTTCACCGCCCAACTGGCCAAGGATGTCGAGGCAACCTCGGTCATCCTGAAAGACATCGGCCTCGTGAAATGAGTCTTGACGGCGACCATGCCCGCGAGCGCCGTCCCGATGGGGCGGCGCTCGTCATCGCGGCGATACTGGGGCTCGTGGGGATCGCCATCGTCCTGTCGACCGCCATGGCAGGTGGCGTCGCTACCTATTCGCCGGTCGGACCGAAGACCGTGCCCTATATCATCGGCGGCGGCTTGATCATCCTGTCCGCCTTCACCGTCATCGCGGCGCGGCGCGGTGATTTTCCGGCGCGCGAAGTGCTGAACGTGCCGCCCATGGCATGGGTGCTGGGCGGTCTCGTGGTGCAGATGCTGAGCATGAAGACCGTCGGCTTCTCCATCGCCACCGGCCTCCTGTTTGCGGCTACCGCGCGGGGGCTGGGACGCGGCCCGCTCTGGATGACCGTGCCGATCGGCATCGTCTTTTCCTTTGTCGTCTGGTTCATCTTCGCCAAGGGCCTGCAGCTTTCCCTGCCGGCGGGACCGATCGAACGACTCTTCTGAAGCCTTCGGGGGGCTTGTTTCATGGACACATTCGGCTTGCTGGCCCAGGGCCTCATCGTCGCCATGGAGCCTATGAACCTGTTCTATGCGCTGATCGGCGTGACGCTCGGAACGGCGGTCGGCGTGCTCCCCGGCATCGGGCCGGCGCTTACCGTCGCGCTCCTCCTGCCGGTCACCTACAAGCTCGACCCCGCAGGCTCGCTCATCATGTTCGCCGGCATCTATTACGGCGGCATGTATGGTGGGTCGACCACCTCGATCCTGCTCAACACGCCCGGCGAGAGCGCATCCATCGTCACGGCGCTGGAAGGCAACAAGATGGCGCGCGCGGGTCGCGGCGGGCCGGCGCTCGCCACCGCCGCGATCGGGTCCTTCGTCGCGGGCCTGCTGGCCACGCTTGGCCTCGCCTTCATCGCGCCGACCGTCGTCAAGTTCGCGCTTTCGTTTGGACCGGCGGAGTATTTTGCGCTCATGCTGCTCGCCTTCATGACCGTCTCGGCGGCCTTCGGCGATTCGACGCTGCGCGGCCTCACCGCGCTTGCGATCGGCCTCGCGCTGGGCCTGATCGGCATCGACCAGCTCACCGGGCAGGCGCGCCTCACCATGGGCACGCCCAACCTCTTCGACGGCATCTCCGTGACGACGCTCGCCGTGGCGCTGTTTGCCATCGGCGAGACGCTGGCCGTGGTCTCCGCCCGCCAGATGGCCGAGGAAAAGGTCGAGCCGGTCAAGGGATCGGTCTGGATGAGCCGCGAGGACTGGAAGCGGTCCTGGATACCGTGGCTGCGCGGCACGGCGATCGGTTTTCCCATCGGCGCGATGCCCGCGGGCGGCGCTGACGTCTCGAGCTTCCTATCCTACGCGACGGAAAAGCAGTTTGCCCGCAAGCCGGAAGAATTCGGCCATGGTGCGATCGAGGGGGTGGCCGGGCCCGAGGCCGCCAACAACGCCTCGGCCGCAGGCACGCTCGTGCCGCTCTTGACGCTCGGCCTGCCGACGACGGCGACCGCGGCGATCATGCTGGCCGGCTTCCAGCAGTTCGGCCTGCAGCCGGGGCCCCTGCTGTTTGCAACGAACGCAACGCTGGTCTGGGGTCTCATCGCCAGCCTCCTGGTCGCAAACCTGATGCTACTGGTGCTCAACCTGCCGCTGGTGGGTCTGTGGGTGAAGCTCTTGTCGATCCCGAGGCACTGGCTCTACGCCGGCATCCTCGTCTTCGCCACGCTTGGAACCATCGGCGCCGACGGCTCGACCTACATGCTCGGGCCCATCCCCGTTTCGTTCGGGCTCGGGCTGCTGATTTCCTTCGGAGTCCTGGGATTCTTCCTGCGCCGCTTCGGCTATCCGATCGCACCGGTCGTGGTCGGCATGATTCTCGGCCCGATGGCGGAGAAGAGCCTGCGCCAGGCGTTGCAGATCAGCCAGGGCGACCCGGCCGCGCTGTTTCATTCCTGGATCGCGATCGTTCTATGGATGCTGGCCTTCGCCGCAGTGGCGCTGCCGCTCTATCTGCGGTTACGCGGCAGAGGCAAGGTTCTGGCGCAGTTCGGCACCGACGAGGATTGAGATGCGCCGCGCTGGCGCGGCCGCAGGCCCGCGCCTTGTTGCGGGCCCTTCCTTGTGGCCGTGCTCAGAAGCGCTTGATCGTGCGGAACTGGGCAGGTTCGATACCGAGCGCACGCAGGTCGTGCGCATTGGGCTGGCGGCCGTGGTTCACGGCGGAAGCCGCAGCCACCGCATTGCCGAAGACGCCAAGCAGTTCGACAAGCTTCGAGCGTTTATGGACAGACATGGGATGTTCCTTTTCGCATTGTTGCGATGCAGCATAGATAGGTGCTCCGGGCTCGCAGCGGCACCCGTCGCGACGCAAGGGAGGCATGCGTGGCGCGCAGGGGACGCATCAGAGTTCCCGGTCGACGGGAGCGGACTTGCAAAACCAGTCTGATCGGATTATATCCCGCCCATATTCTTGGTCGGTTTGACGAAGAGTGGGTCCACCCGGTCCCGCTCTTTTTTGTTACCTGGACCCTGACGGAGACCGGATGACGGACGAGACAGTGGACATCGATGGCGACGATCGCATCATCCGCGAAAGCGGCGTGGATGCGCGTATTGCCATGATCGTCCAGCCGGTCCTGCGCGGCGGCGGTTACCGGCTCGTGCGGGTGAGGCTGTCGGGCCAGAACGGCCTGACGCTGCAGATCATGGCCGAGCGCGAGGACGGCACGATGACCGTCGAGGACTGCGAGGCAGTCAGCCGCGCCGTTTCGCCGGCGCTCGACGTCGATGATCCTGTCGAGAAAGCCTATCACCTCGAAGTCTCCTCGCCCGGCATCGACCGGCCGCTGGTGCGCAAGTCGGACTTCGCGACATGGGTCGGTCATCTCGTGAAGCTGGAAACATCGATCATGGTCGCCGACCGCAAGCGGTTCCGCGGCAGGATCGCCGCGGCGGACGATGCGGGTATCCTCATCGAGCGCGACCAGCCCGCCTATGGCGACGAGCCCAGCGTACGCATTCCGTTCGAGACGATCGCCGAGGCCCGGCTGATCCTGACCGACGATCTTATCCGCGATGCCCTGTCGAAGGACAACAGGGCGCGCAAGGAAGCCAAGCGACGTCGCGGCGAGCCGGATGATCCGGAAGACGGCGACGACAATGAAACCGGAAGTGAGTGAGCAGCCGGACGGACGGTTCCGCCGGCCCTGTTCAGGGAGACGACAATGGTAGTCAGCGCAAACAGACTTGAACTGCTGCAGATCGCCGATGCGGTCGCGCGCGAAAAGTCGATCGACAAGTCGATCGTCATCGCGGCGATGGCCGATGCGATCCAGAAGGCGGCGCGCTCGCGCTATGGCCAAGAAACCAACATCCGCGCCGATATCAACCCGCAGACCGGCGAGATGAAGCTGCAGCGGCTGATGGAAGTGGTCGAGAAGGTGGACGACTACGCCACGCAGATCGCGCTGTCTTCGGCACGCGAGCGCAATCCCGACGCGCAGCTTGGCGACTTCATAGCAGAACAGCTGCCGCCGATGGATTTCGGCCGCATCGCAGCGCAGTCCGCCAAGCAGGTCATCGTGCAGAAGGTGCGCGAGGCCGAGCGCGACCGGCAGTTCGACGAGTACAAGGACCGCATCGGCGAAATCCTCAACGGCACCGTCAAGCGCGTCGAGTATGGCAATGTCATCGTCGATCTCGGCCGGGGCGAGGCCATCATCCGCCGCGACGAGCTGATCCCGCGCGAGAACTACAAGTATGGCGACCGGGTGCGCGCGTATGTCTACGACGTGCGGCGCGAGCAGCGCGGCCCGCAGATCTTCCTGTCGCGCACGCATCCGCAGTTCATGGCCAAGCTCTTCACCATGGAAGTACCGGAAATCTATGACGGCATCATCGAGATCAAGTCGGTCGCCCGCGATCCCGGCTCCCGCGCCAAGATCGCGGTGATTTCCCGCGACTCGTCCATCGACCCCGTCGGCGCCTGCGTCGGCATGCGCGGCTCGCGCGTCCAGGCGGTCGTCGGCGAACTCCAGGGCGAGAAGATCGACATCATTCCCTGGTCGCCGTCGGCCGCATCCTTCATCGTGAATGCGCTGCAGCCGGCCGAAGTCGCCAAGGTGGTGCTCGACGAGGATGCCGAGCGCATCGAGGTGGTCGTTCCCGACGACCAGCTGTCGCTGGCCATCGGCCGCCGCGGCCAGAACGTCCGCCTCGCCTCGCAGCTCACCGGCTGGGACATCGACATCCTGACCGAACAGGAAGAGAGCGAGCGGCGCCAGAAGGAATTCGTCGAACGCTCGACGCTGTTCATGGAAGCGCTCGACGTCGACGAGATGGTCGGCCAGGTGCTGGCCTCGGAAGGCTTCACCACGGTCGAGGAAGTCGCCTATGTCGACGCCGAGGAGATCGCGACCATCGACGGGTTCGACGAGGACACGGCAAGCGAGATTCAGGCGCGTGCGCGCGACTATTTGCAGAAGATCGAGGCCGAACACGACGAGAAGCGCAAGGCGCTTGGCGTCGAGGACGAGTTGCGCGAGCTTCCCGGCATCACCACCGCCATGCTGGTGACGCTCGGCGAGGACGGCGTGAAGACGGTGGAAGACTTCGCCGGTTACGCCGTGGACGATCTGGTCGGCTGGAAAGAGCGCAAGGACGGCGAGACGAAGTTCTTCCCGGGCATCCTGGCCAACCATGCCGTGTCGCGCACCGACGCCGAGGCCATGGTGATGGGCGCACGCGTCAAGGCGGGCTGGATCACAGAGGACGAACTCGTCTCCGACGATGCCGTCGCCGCGGCAGAGGCGTGAGGTGACCGCGCATCGCAAAGCATCCGCTCCAGGACGAGATGAACGATCGCACATGCATCGTTTCACGCGAGCAGGCCGACCCGGATGAACTGATCCGCTTCGTGGTCGGGCCGGACGGCGTCATCGCGCCCGATCTCAAGCGCACACTGCCAGGGCGGGGCTGCTGGGTGACCGGCAACCGCGAGCATGTCGAGAAGGCGGTCGCCAAGAAGGCCTTCGCGCGAGCGTTCCGCAAGGAGGTCGCCGTACCTCCCGATCTCCCCGGCCTGGTCGACTCGCTGCTTGCCAGATCCGTGCTCGGCATTCTTGGGCTTGCCCGAAAATCGGGGGCGGTTGCATTGGGCGCCGCAAAGGTCGACAATGCGGTACGCAGCGGAGAAGCGCTGCTGGTCCTGCATGCGAATGAGGCATCGCCGGACGGAATCCGCAAGATTGCCCAAGCCAGGCGTGCAACCGCCCGCGCCGGAGGGCCGGAAACCTATGCTTACAAACTTTTTTCGGAAGCTGAATTGAGTTTGGCATTGGGCGGCACAAATGTGATACATGCTGCCGTCCTCGCAAAGGACGCAGGAAAAGCGGTATTGAAGCGCATGGTTGCGCTCGACCGATACCGGGGCGGATCCTCGGATGACCGGGCAATGTTTGCGGCGATTGCTGACGAAGAAGATGCCGCAGAGGATATGGAATGAGCGATACGAAATCCGGTGACGACAACACGTTGAGCGTCAACCCGAAAAAGACACTGACATTGAAGCGGCCCGGCGTCGAGCAGGGAACCGTGCGGCAGAGCTTTTCACACGGTCGGACGAAGGCTGTTGTCGTCGAGACGAAGAAGCGCAAGTTCGCGATCCCGGGCGAAAAGACCGAGACGGTGGCACCGTCGATCTTCGCGCCGAAGCCGCAGCCTGTCGTTGCCGCGCCGGCCGTCGTGCCGGAAGCGCCGAAGCCGCAGCCCGTCGTGGCCGAGCGGTCCGGCATGGTGCTGAAGGAACTGTCCGTCGGCGAAATCGAGGCGCGCAGGCGTGCCCTCGAAGGCTCGCATGCCCGTGAGAGCGAGGATCGCCAGCGTGCGATCGACGAAGCCAAGCGCCGGGCCGAAGATGAAGAGCGCCGCAAGATCGAGCGCGACGCGTCCGCCCGCAGGCAGGCCGAAGAGGAAGCGCGGCTCCAGAAGGAAGCCGAAGCGCGCCGTCGGGCCGAGGAAGAAGCGCGCAGGCGCGCGCCGCAGGCGGCCGACCTCGCCGCGGGCGACGATGAGCCGGATTCGAAGCCGAAGAGCCTTGGCGCTGTCCGAGGCGCACCCATTCGCCGCCCGGTTACTCCTGAGATCGTGCGTCCGGCAAAGCCGAAAGGCGAGGACGACCGGCGCCGCGGCAAGCTGACGCTGAGCTCGGCCACCTCCGAGGAGGAAGCGCGGGCGCGCTCGCTGTCGTCGATGCGTCGGCGCCAGGAGAAGTTCAAGCGCGCCATGCACAATGAGCCGCGTGAGAAAGTCATGCGCGATGTCGTGCTGCCGGAGACGATCACCATCCAGGAACTGGCGCAGCGCATGTCAGAACGCGCCGTGGACGTGGTGAAGTACTTCATGAAGCAGGGCCAGATTCTGAAGCCGGGCGACGTCATCGACGCCGATACGGCGGAACTGGTCGCGTCCGAATTCGGTCACACGGTTCGCAGGGTGGCCGAGTCCGATATCGAGGAAGGCCTCTTCGACGTCGCCGACAACGCAGAGGATCTCATCTCGCGCCCGCCGGTCGTCACGATCATGGGCCATGTCGACCATGGCAAGACCTCGCTGCTCGACGCCATCCGAAACGCCAACGTGGTGTCCGGCGAGGCCGGCGGCATCACGCAGCATATCGGCGCCTATCAGGTGGAGAAGAACGGCCAGAAGATCACCTTCATCGACACGCCCGGCCACGCGGCCTTCACGGCGATGCGTGCACGCGGCGCTCAGGCTACAGACATCGCGATCCTCGTGGTGGCGGCCGACGATTCTGTGATGCCGCAGACGATTGAGTCGATCAGCCACGCCAAGGCGGCTGGCGTTCCGATCATCGTGGCGATCAACAAGATCGACAAGCCGCAGGCCGACGCGCAGAAGGTCCGCACGCAGTTGCTTCAGCACGACGTGTTCGTCGAGTCGATGGGCGGCGAAGTGCTGGACGTCGAGGTGTCCGCGACCAAGGGCACCAATCTCGACAAGCTGCTCGAGGCGATCCTGCTGCAGTCCGAACTGCTCGACCTCAAGGCCGACCCGGTTCGCACGGCCGAAGGCGTGGTCATCGAGGCCAAGCTCGAGAAGGGCCGTGGTCCGGTCGCAACCGTGCTGGTCCAGACCGGCACGCTGATGGTCGGCGACATCGTGGTTGCCGGCGGCGAATGGGGCCGCGTTCGCGCGCTGGTCAACGACCGCGGCGAGAACCTCGAAGAGGCACCGCCCTCGATGCCGGTCGAAATCCTCGGCATCCAGGCAACGCCGCTTGCCGGCGATCGCTTCGCGGTCGTCAACAACGAGGCGCGCGCCCGCGAGATCACCGAGTATCGCCAGCGCAAGGCGCGTGACAAGGCAGTTGCCAAGCATGTCAGCCAGCGCGGTTCGCTGGAACAGATGATGTCGCAGTTGCAGTCGAGCGGGCTCAAGGAATTCCCGCTGGTCGTCAAAGGCGACGTGCAGGGTTCCGTGGAAGCCATCCTGGCGGCACTCGACAGGCTCGGCACCGACGAGGTGCGTGCCCGCATCGCGCATTCGGGCACCGGTGGCATCACCGAGAGCGACATCTCGGTCGCAGAGACGTCGGGTGCGGCGGTCATCGGCTTCAACGTCCGCGCCAATCCCGCGGCAAAGCTGGCGGCTGAACAGGCCGGCATCGAGATCCGCTACTACAACATCATCTACAATCTCGTGGATGACGTGAAGGCGGCGATGTCGGGACTGCTGTCCCCGGAACGGCGCGAGACCTTCATCGGCAATGCCGAGATTCTGGAAATCTTCGACATCACCAAGATCGGCAAGATCGCCGGTTGCCGTGTCACCGAAGGCAAGGTCGAGCGTGGCGCGGGCGTGCGCCTGATCCGCGACAACGTTGTGATCCACGAAGGCACGCTGAAGACCCTGAAGCGCTTCAAGGACGAAGTGTCCGAAGTGCCGGGCGGCCAGGAATGCGGCATGGCCTTCCAGAACTACGAGGACATGCGTGCTGGCGACATCATCGAGTGTTTCCGCGTCGAGATGGTGACGCGCACACTCTAGGCCAGAACTATTTGGCATGACGGGACGGCGGCATTGCCGCTGTCCCGTCGGATTTTGACGACGCGGAGCGGTTCAATCCCGCTACCGCTGTCCTGGGATTTTTCGCTATGTCTCATTCAAGGGGTTCGGGCCCTTCGCAACGCCAGCTTCGGGTCGGCGAACAGGTCCGCCATGCGCTTTCGGAAGTTCTCCAGCGCGGCGAGATCCTGGATTCGCTGATCGAGACCACCGTCATCTCCATATCGGAAGTGCGCATGTCGCCCGACCTGAAGATCGCCACCGCCTTTGTCTCGCCTCTGGGCGCCAAGGATCCCGAGGCGGTGATCGAAGCCCTGAACAAGCACGCGAAATTCGTGCGCGGGCGGATTTCGCACGCATTGCGGCAGATGCGCTCGATCCCCGAGGCGCGTTTCCGGCTCGACACCAGCTACGACAATTTCGCAAAGATCAACGATCTCCTGAAATCGCCGGAAGTCATGCGCGATCTGGGCAAGGACGAGGGCGACAAGTAATGGGCCGCCGCGGCAAGAAAAAGGGCCGGCCGATTTCCGGCTGGCTGATCTTCGACAAGCCTGTCGGCATGGGTTCGACTGACGCCGTCTCCAAGATCAAGTGGCTCTTCCAGGCCCAGAAGGCGGGCCATGCCGGGACGCTGGACCCGCTCGCATCCGGCATGCTGCCGATCGCGCTGGGCGAGGCCACCAAGACCGTTCCCTACGTGATGGACGGTGCCAAGATCTACCGCTTCACCGTGGCATGGGGCGAGGAGCGCTCGACCGACGATCTTGAGGGTCCGGTCACAGCGAATTCCGACATGCGCCCGACGCAGGACACCATCCAGGCGCTCTTGCCGAAATACACAGGTGTCATCATGCAGGTGCCGCCGCAGTTCTCCGCCATTAAGATCGCAGGCGCCCGCGCGTACGATCTCGCCCGCGACGGCGAGGTTTTCGAGATTCCCGAACGCGAGATCGAGATCGGCCGGCTCGACATCGTCGAGATGAAGCCCGACGGAAGCACCGTCTTCGAGGTCGAATGCGGCAAGGGCACCTATGTGCGTTCGCTGGCGCGCGATCTCGGCCGCGACCTTGGATGCTTCGGCCACATATCCGAGCTTCGCCGCACGGAGGTGGAGCCTTTCACCGCCGAGGACCTCGTCACGCTCGAGGAACTGGAGGCTGCCGCCCCGCCGCGCGTGACCCGCGACGCCGAGGCCGAAGTGGCGCCGGAAGCGCCTCAGCTTGGCCAGGATGCAGGCCGCTACGACGCCCTCGACGCCTTCATCGTCGACACCAGCGCGGCGCTCGACTGCATGCCGCAGATCGTCGTCACGGACGATGCGGCCTCCCGTATCCGGCTCGGCAACCCTGTCATCATCCGCGGACGCGATGCCCCCTTGCAAGCCGACGAGGCCTGCGCGACCGTGCGCGGCAAACTCGTGGCGATCGGCGCCATCGAGGCAGGAACGTTCAAGCCGAAGCGTGTCTTCGCCGGCTGACGAACAGGCAACGGGAAGCGGTATGGCGGTATCGGGGGGAAAGCGCAGTGGGAGGCAGTCCAAGCGATCGCCGATCGGCGCGTCGCCGGGGACCCTGATCGCCGATCCGCATGCGCGGCAGTCGGCGCTCAGGCTGACGCTGATCGCGCCGGACAAGCACCAGACCATCGACGATGCCAGCCTGAAGGACGTCAACGACAATCGCGGGCACTGGCCGGTGCTCTGGCTCGACTGCGTCGGTCTCGCCAATGTCGACCTGATCGCCGACATCGGCGCGCTCTTCAACCTTCACCCGCTGGCCCTCGAAGACACGGTCAACACCAGCCAGCGGCCAAAGGTCGACTTCTTCGACGAGCACGCCTTCGTCGTCGTCTCGATGATCGACGATCCCAAGGCCAACCGCTACGAGCAGATTTCCGTCTTCTTCGGCGAGGATTTCGTCGTTACCTTCCAGGAGCGCGAAGGCGACCCCTTCAATCCCGTGCGCAAGCGCATCGCGGCGCCGATCTCGCATCGCATCCGGGTCCGCAAGGCGGACTACCTCGCCTATGCCCTGATCGACGCCATCGTCGACAGCTACTTCCCGATCCTGGAAACGACGGGCGACGCGATCGACCGGCTGGAAGACGCGCTGCTCGACGGCCCGCAGAAGCAGCAGACGCGCGACCTGCACGAACTGAAGCGCGGCACGATCATCCTCAAGCGCGCCCTGTGGCCGCTGCGCGACGCGATCGCCGGGCTCGTGCGCGCGGACGTGCCGTTCATCCACCCCGAGACGAAGGTCTTCTTGAACGACACGCTCGACCATTCGGTCCGCCTCATGGAAATCGTCGAGACGCATCGCGACATGCTGTCGGGCCTGATCGACATGCATTTGTCGCTCAGCCAGGCGCGCATCAACGACGTCATCTCGTTCCTCACCATCATCACGGCGATCTTCATCCCGCTGTCCTTCCTGGCAGGCGTCTGGGGGATGAATTTCGATCCCGGCGCGTCGCCCTGGAACATGCCGGAACTGCTCACCTACTACGGCTACCCGGTCGCTCTCGGGGCCATGGCGGTGATCGCGATTTCGCTCGTGCTCTTCTTCCGCTGGCGAAAGTGGCTGTGATCGCAACGCATGGCAGCCAACCGTTTCGTGGCTTCTGATTGCACTGGCTTTCCGCTGCGTTTTGCACTATAGGCCCCCCAGCATAGCGTCATGTGACGCCGTGTTCACCGGCCCCCGCTGGACGACATCCCGGCCGTGGGCGTCCCGTTTCCTCACATTTGAAAGGAAAAGCACGATGTCGATTACTGCTGAACGCAAGCAATCGCTGATGACCGAATTTGCAACTGCCAAGGGCGATACCGGATCTCCGGAAGTCCAGGTGGCCATTCTCTCGGAACGCATCAAGAATCTCACCGAGCACTTCAAGGACCACAAGAAGGACAACCATTCCCGCCGTGGTCTGCTCGCCCTCGTCTCGCAGCGTCGCCGGCTCCTCGACTATCTCAGAGTCAGGGACGAAGCCCGTTATTCGACGCTGATCGAGAAGCTCGGCCTGCGCCGATAAGAACCTGACCGGCGGGCTTTCCCAGGAAAGTCCGCCGGTCGCGCATTCGGGCCGCACTCAACTTCGGCCCGCACCGGCTCCGCATGTTCAAGGGGAATGGCGGGAGCCGCCCATGGGACAGGTCATGGGGCAGGATTGCAGGACACTCGGGCAGCGCCATCGCGCCCCAAAAACCCCAGTGTCCCGTTGTCTTGCCCATGGCTCGTCCACAAACGAAGCCAGGGAAGCACGTCCGCGCCGAAATCGCGCGGCGCTTCCCGCATATTTAAGGACAAGACATGTTCAAGCACCACAGGGTAGAAATCGAATGGGCCGGCCGGCCGCTCGTACTGGAAACCGGCAAGATCGCGCGCCAGGCTGACGGCGCGGTTCTGGCGACCTACGGCGAGACCGTCGTTCTCGCCACCGTCGTCTCGATGAAGGAGCCGAAGCCCGGTCTCGACTTCTTCCCGCTGACCGTCAACTACCAGGAAAAGACCTATGCCGCCGGCAAGATCCCGGGCGGCTACTTCAAGCGCGAGGGACGTCCGAGCGAGAAGGAAACGCTGGTTTCCCGCCTCATCGACCGCCCGATCCGCCCGCTCTTCGCAGACGGATACAAGAACGACACGCAGATCGTCGTCACCGTCATGCAGCATGACCTCGAGAACGATCCGGACATTCTCGCCATCGTCGCCACCTCGGCTGCCCTGACGCTGTCGGGCGTGCCCTTCATGGGCCCGGTCGGCGGCGCACGCGTCGGCTACATCAACGGCGAGTATGTGCTGAACCCGCTGATCGACACGCTGCCGGAATCCAAGCTCGACCTCGTCGTGGCCGGCACGGGCGATGCGGTTCTGATGGTCGAATCGGAAGCTCAGGAACTCGACGAGCAGACCATGCTTGGCGCCGTCATGTTCGGTCATCGCGGCTTCCAGCCGGTGCTCGACGCGATCATCCAGCTTGCCGAAGTCGCCGCCAAGGACCCGCGCGACCACAAGGTCAAGGATCTGTCGGAACTCGAGACGACCATGCTCGGCCTCGTCGAGGACGAACTGCGCGCCGCCTACAAGATCATCGACAAGCAGGCCCGCTACAAGGCCGTCGACGCCGCCAAGGCCAAGGTCAAGGCAACCTTCCTGCCGGAAGGCGCCGAGAGCCCGCAGTGGCCGTCCGAACAGGTCATGGGCGTGTTCAAGGACCTCCAGGCCAAGATCGTGCGCTGGAACATCCTCGACACCGGCAGCCGCATCGACGGCCGTGATCTGTCGACCGTCCGCTCCATCGTTTCGGAAGTCGGCATCCTGCCGCGCACCCACGGCTCGGCGCTGTTCACCCGCGGCGAGACGCAGGCGATCGTGGTTGCGACGCTCGGCACCGGCGAGGACGAGCAGTATGTCGACTCGCTGACCGGCATGTACAAGGAGAAGTTCCTCCTTCACTACAACTTCCCTCCCTACTCCGTCGGCGAAACCGGCCGCATGGGTTCGCCGGGCCGCCGCGAAATCGGCCACGGCAAGCTTGCCTGGCGCGCCGTTCATCCGATGCTGCCGCCGCCGGAAACCTTCCCCTACACGCTGCGCGTCGTCTCCGAGATCACCGAGTCCAACGGCTCGTCGTCGATGGCGACGGTCTGCGGCACCTCGCTTGCCCTGATGGACGCCGGCGTTCCGCTGGCCAAGCCCGTCGCCGGCATCGCGATGGGCCTGATCAAGGAAGGCGAGCGCTTCGCCGTCCTCTCCGACATCCTGGGTGACGAAGACCACCTCGGCGACATGGACTTCAAGGTGGCCGGCACGACGGCCGGCATCACCGCCCTGCAGATGGACATCAAGATCGAGGGCATCACCGAAGAGATCATGAAGATCGCGCTGGACCAGGCCAAGGACGGCCGCATCCACATCCTCGGCGAGATGGGCAAGGCGCTGACCGGCGCGCGTTCGGAACTGGGCGAGTTCGCCCCGCGCATCGAGGTCATGCAGATCCCGACCGACAAGATCCGCGACGTTATCGGCTCCGGCGGCAAGGTCATCCGCGAGATCGTGGAAAAGACCGGCGCCAAGATCAACATCGAGGACGACGGCACGGTCAAGATCGCTTCTTCCAACGCCAAGGAGATCGAAGCGGCGAAGAAGTGGATCCACACCATCGTGGCGGAGCCGGAAGTCGGCGAGATCTACGAGGGCACGGTCGTCAAGACCGCCGATTTCGGCGCCTTCGTGAACTTCTTCGGCCCCAAGGACGGTCTCGTCCACATCTCGCAGCTTGCCAACGACCGCGTCGCCAAGACGTCGGACGTGGTCAAGGAAGGCCAGAAGGTGTTCGTCAAGCTCATGGGCTTCGACGAGCGCGGCAAGGTCCGCCTGTCGATGAAGGTCGTCGACCAGACGACGGGCAAGGAAATCGCACGCGAGAAGCAGGGCGAAGACGCCGCCTGACCTCGTTATTCGATTGATTTCTTAAGGGTGCGGCGAAAGCCGCGCCCTTATTGTTTATAAAACCTGAATGATACGAAACGCGGAGGAGATGGTGGCGGTTCAGCTTAAGCGGATCGATGTCCCCGGTTGTGACGGGGGAGCGCCGTGCCCCGTGGTCTTGGCAGACGAGAATTCGCTCGTCTTCGGGTGCTGCGAGCAATTGAGTGACCGGGGTGATAGCAACTGCATCATCACCGTACGGGGTTGCTTGGTACTCAAATTCGGCTACCCAAATGATGAGGTCTTGCAGGGGCACCGCTATGCGGATGCGGGACTGGAGCACTATTCGGCTTATGAGGTGCTGAATTCCGAATGGATCCAAGAGCTGATGATTGCCAACCGAGTTCACTCGCGTCACAGCAACTCTCACTTTGATAAGGAGCGGCATTTCATTTTCACCTTTCATGACAGCACGCTCGAGTTTGTCGCCTCGGATGATTTTACGGTCAGCCGCGCCGCGGGTTCGCTCCGATCTCAGGTCGTGACTGCCTTTGAGCGAGTCCAGCAGTCGGCATGATCACCTCCAGCGCCACCAAGACCCTATTCCATCCGTTCGAGACCGATACGCTTCCATCTCCGGCGGCGGGGGCCTCCATCCTCTTTCTCGGTGCCGAGCCGGGATTCAGGCTGCCTGACGGGTTTGACGCCTCAATCCTTGCCGTGCAGGGATTTCGGCCGGCCTTCCTCAAGCTCCAGCGCGAAGGCCGCAAGGTCGTCCCGCTCGCCGAGGATGAGGGCTACGACGTGGCGCTGGTGCTGGCGAGCCGGCATCGCGGCGAAAGCGAGTTGCGCATCGCCGAGGCGCTCGACCGCGTCCGGCCTGGCGGGCTGATCGTGGTAGCGGGCGCCAAGGATGATGGCATCGCCAGCCTGCTCAAGCGTGTCTCCGCGCTGGTGACCGTCGACGAAAAACTGCCGAAATTCCACGGTATCGCCTTCTGGCTGACCTGTCCGACCGATGTTGCCGACGCCGTCGCTTCGCTCAGAAGCGAAAATCCCGAGACGCTGGTCGACGGCCGCTTCCATGTCGCGCCCGGCATGTTCTCGGCGGGCGGCGTCGATCGCGGCTCGCAGCTGCTGGCCGACCACCTGCCGGATGACATCAAGGGCGCGGTGGCCGACTTCTGCGCAGGCTGGGGCTTTCTTGGTAGCGTGCTGGTCGAGCGGTTCCCCGCCATGACGACGCTCGATCTCTACGAGGCCGATTTTGCCGCGCTCGAAGCGGCCAGGCGCAATCTTGCTGGCGTGCCGTCGGCGCGCTTCTTCTGGCACGATCTCGTGACGGAAGCGGTCGAGGGGCGCTACGATTCCGTCGTCATGAACCCGCCCTTCCACACCTCGCGCCGCGCAGAGCCCGAGATCGGCCAAGCGATGATCGGTGCGGCGGCAAAGGCGCTGAAGCGCGGCGGCCGGCTGTTCATGGTGGCCAATCGCCAGTTGCCCTACGAGCAGACGCTGGCTGCTGCCTTCGCGCGCCACCGGCAGCTATTCGCCGATGGCAAGTTCAAGGTTTTCGAGGCGGTCCGGTGAGACGGTAGATCGGCTCAGTGCAGCCGGGCGGCAACCCGCTCCGCGCCGCTCATCTCGGCCGCGTTCATCTCGGCCATGCTTACATCGGCCGGCATCACCACTCCGTTCTCGATGCGCAGGGGAGCTGGCCGGCCGTAGAAATAGCCCTGGACTTCCTGACAACCGGCAGCGCGCAAGAGCGTCGCCTGGTTGGCCGTCTCGACGCCTTCCGCGATCGTCTTCACGCCCAGCGCGCGCGACAGGCCGACGATCGTCGACACGACGGCACCCGAATTCGAGTCCGTCTCCATGCGGCTGACGAAGGAGCGGTCGATCTTGAGCTTGTGAAACGGGAAGTCGATGAGATAGCTGAGGTTCGAATAGCCCGTGCCGAAATCGTCGACCGCGACCGAGATGCCCAGGTCGCCAAGCCGCTTGAGGATGATGGCGGCATTGTCGCGATCCTGCATCATGGCGGTCTCCGTGACCTCCAGTTCGAGCCGTTTCGGATCGATGCCGGAGGTCTTCAGGACGTCGGCCACGATGCCCAGGAAGTCGCGCGTCATGAACTGGACCGGCGAGATGTTGACTGCCACGAAGCAGTCGACCGGGAAATGCACTGCATCGGCGCAGGCCTTGCGCAGCACCCACTCGCCGATCGGCGCGATCATCCCCGTCTCCTCGGCGATCGGGATGAATTCCATCGGAGGGATCATGCCGCGCTCGGGATGGTTCCAGCGCAGCAGCGCCTCGTAGCCGACGGTGCGTCCGCTGGCGAGGTCGAGTTGCGGCTGATAGTACAGGCTGAAGTCGCCGCGCTCGAAGGCGCCATGCAGTTCCGATTCGATCCACTGCCGGTAGTCGGCGACGCGGCCCATGTCGGGGTCGAAGATCGCCCAGCCGCCGATGCCGCTGGCGCGCGCACTCTGCAGCGCGAGGTTGGAGCGGCGTAGAATCTGTACGGGGTCGACGCCGTCCTTCGGCATGGCGACGATACCCACCGAAATGTTCACCGACTGCAGATGGGCTTTGAGCTGATAGGGCTCCATCATTTTCTCGATGAGGCTTTCCACGAGCGCCTCGAGACGGTCGGCGCCAAGGCGATCGGGATAGAGAACGGCAAACTCGCCGGCACCGATCCTGCCGATCGTAACTCCAGCCGGCAGGTTGGCCTTCAGCCTGTTTGTGAAGGCGCCGATCAACTCGTCGCCCTGCGTGTAGCCGATGGAATCGTTGATGTTCTTGAAGCGATCGATGTCGATGTCGATCAGATAGACCGGCTCGCCGCTGACAGCGGTCGAGGCGGCGGCCTCGGCGATCTTGCCGACCATGGCGGCGCGCGCAAAAAGCCCCGTCAGCTTGTCGAAATGGGTTTCCTTGTAGACATAGCCCGCCGACTCGTCGACGCCCGCGAAGAACGACAGCGCCGATCCAGCGGACGCAAGGGCACAGAGCGCCGCGCCCACCGCGCCCACGACTTCGGTCGGCATGCCGGCGATATGGTCGCCGAAACCGTAGCGCAGCCCCCAAAGGCCTATGACGAAACTGCCTAATCCCGACGCAGCGATGGTAACAAGACGAAAAATTGGGCTGCGGTTCGGATTGACAGCGGAATGCATGCGCGAAAGTCCCTCTTCAGGACGTTTCTAGCGCGGACACTCTTAAAAACGGTTTCTCGCCAAAGATTAAATTGTAGCGAATGGGCGCTTCATTCGCGGCCGGTATCAGCCTGTTTCAACTCTTCGAGCGCCGGCATCGACACGATGTGATAGCCGGAATCGACATAGTGGATCTCGCCCGTCACGCCGGAAGACAGGTCGGAGAGAAGGTAGAGCGCCGATCCGCCGACTTCATCGATCGTAACCGTCCGGCGCAAGGGCGCGTTGCGCTGCTGGTAGGCGAACATGTGTCGTGCATCCGCGATGCCTGCGCCGGCAAGCGTGCGCACGGGGCCGGCCGAAATTGCGTTGACGCGAATGCCGCGCGGCCCGAAGTCATTGGCCAGGTATCGCACGCTCGCTTCCAGTCCGGCCTTGGCGACGCCCATGACGTTGTAGTTCGGCATGATACGCACCGACCCGGCATAGGTCAGCGTGATCATCGAGCCACCCGTCTTCATCAGCGGCGCCGCGTTGCGGGCAACTTCGGTGAACGAGAAGCAAGAGATCACCATGGTGCGAATGAAGTTTTCGCGGCTGGTGTCGGCGTAAAGTCCCTTCAGCTCGTTCTTGTCTGAAAAGCCGATCGCATGGACGACGAAGTCGAGGCCGCCCCATTCTTCGCCGAGCGTGTCGAACACCGCCTTTACCGAGGCGCTGTCCTCGACGTCGCAGGGCAGGACATGTTTGGCGCCGACCTTGTCGGCCAGCGGCCTGACGCGCCGCCCGAAAGCCTCGCCCTGATAGGTGAAGGCCATGTCGGCGCCCTGCTCGGCAAGCTTTCTCGCTATGCCCCAGGCGATCGAATGATCGTTTGCGACACCCATGACAAGGCCCCGCTTGCCCTTCATCAGACCGTCCATGTGAATTGTCCCTAAGAGGAATGGCGCTGGAAGACGAGCGTCGCGTTCGTGCCGCCGAAGCCGAACGAGTTGGACAGCACGGTGTCGATCGTCGCGTCGTCGATCCGCTTGCGCACGATCGGCATGCCCTCGAACTCCGGATCGAGTTCCTCGATATGCGCGCTCTCGCCGATGAATTTGCCCTGCATCATCAGGATCGAATAGATCGATTCCTGGACACCGGCCGCTCCCAGTGAATGGCCGGTCAGCGATTTGGTGGACGAGATGGCAGGCATCTCGGCGCCGAACACCTCGCGGATGGCGCCCATTTCCTTGGAATCGCCAACAGGCGTCGATGTGCCATGCGTGTTGACGTAGTCGACCTTGCCGGAAACGGTGGCGAGAGCCTGACGCATGCAGCGGATCGCGCCTTCTCCGGACGGAGCGACCATGTCGTACCCGTCCGAGGTCGCGCCATAGCCCACCAGTTCGGCATAGATCTTTGCGCCGCGCGCCCTGGCGTGCTCCAACTCTTCGAGGACCAGCACGCCCGCGCCTCCGGCGATCACGAAGCCGTCGCGGTTGACGTCATAGGCACGCGAGGCCACGGCCGCACGGTCGTTGAACTTCGACGACATGGCGCCCATTGCGTCGAACAGGTTGGACATCGTCCAGTCGAGATCCTCGTGGCCGCCGGCAAACATGATGTCCTGCTTGCCCCACTGAATCATCTCGGCCGCGTTGCCGATGCAGTGTGCCGAGGTCGAACAGGCCGACGAGATCGAATAGTTCACGCCGTGGATCTTGAACCAGGTCGCCAACGTCGCCGACGCCGTGGACGACATGGCCTTCGGCACAGCGAACGGACCGATACGCTTGGGGCTGTTGTTCTTCAGCGTAATCTCGGCTGCTTCAACGATGGTGCGCGTGGACGGTCCGCCCGAGCCCATGATGATGCCGGTGCGATCATTGCCGCTGATGTCGGCCTCGTCGAGCCCCGAATCGGCGATCGCCTGCTTCATGGCAATGTGGTTCCACACGCCGCCCTGAGACAGGAAGCGAGCCGCGCGGCGATCGACCAGGTCAGACGTATCGAGTTTGGGCGAACCCCAGACCTGGCAGCGGAAGCCGTGTTCGGCAAAGCTCTCGGAAAAGCTGATCCCCGAGGTTGCATCGTGCAGCGAGGCCTGGACCTCTGCGGCATTGTTGCCGATGGACGACACGATCCCAAGGCCGGTGACAACCACGCGTCTCATGGCAAATTCCTCCGCGAGTCCGGCTCAGCCGTCAGGCTGCCGGTTGCTTGGACAGGCCGACCTTCAGGTCGGTCGCCGAGTAGATAAGGTCGCCGTCGGCCTTCAGCCACCCGTCCGCGATGCCGAGCACCAGTCGCCCCCGCATCACGCGCTTGAAATCGACGCCATACTCGACCTTCTTGACCGACGGCGTGACCATTCCCTTGAACCGAACCTCGCCGGTCGACAGCGCCATGCCCTTGCCCGGCTCGCCGAGCCAGCCGAGGTAGAAGCCGGTCATCTGCCACATGGCATCGAGGCCGAGGCAACCCGGCATGATCGGATTGCCAATGAAGTGGCACGCAAAGAACCAGAGGTCCGGCTTGATGTCGAACTCCGCGCGGATATAGCCCTTGTCGAAGGCGCCGCCCGTCTCGCTGATCTCGGTGATCCGGTCGAACATCAGCATCGGCGGATAGGGAAGCTGCGCATTGCCAGGTCCGAAAAGCTCGCCGCGGGCGCAGGCGAGAAGCTCCTCGTAGTCATAGCTGGATTTTTGCGCAGCCGTCATGAATCCGTCCCTGTCCGTCGCCGATCGCTTGCCAGCGCCCTTGTTGGTGGCAGCCACTATCACAGTCTGTTTCACTTCGGAAACCGACGTTAGCGATTAGCCTGCCGGTCCGGCTGGGTCAATGTGCCCCTATTGATCGCATGGCGGCGACAGAATATATGTCCGGAAGGCTAGGAGCGATGTCGGTTCCTGGCATGGCGATGGTTCCGGCTGCCGCAAGCAGGGAATTGGCAGGTACATGACGTATTCCACGGACAGGATTGGCATCGACCAGCGCGTGCGCGATGCCGGCCTGCGCCCGACGCGGCAGCGCGTCGCACTGGCGGATCTTCTGTTTGCCAAGGGCGACCGCCATCTCTCCGCGGAGGAACTGCATGAGGAAGCGCTGTCCGCCGGGGTCCCGGTGTCGCTGGCCACCGTCTACAACGCACTCCACCAGTTCACCGAGGCCGGCCTTCTGCGCATCCTTGCCGTCGAAGGCGCCAAGACATATTTCGACACGAACACGTCGGACCATCACCACTTCTTCATCGAGGGTGAAAACACGGTGTTCGACATCATGTCCGGTCCGGTCAAGGTCATCGACCTGCCAGAACCGCCCGAAGGCATGGAAATCGTCAACGTCGACATCGTCGTGCGCCTGCGGCCGAAGCGCCCGGCCTGACGTTTCTCATGTCGCTGCCGCGGTGGATGGACGCCACGCTCAAGCTTGAGTGGGCGGGTCTCGTGCTGCTTCTGGCCGTCTTCTACCATTTTACCGGCGGTTCATGGCTTGTCTTCGCCGTCCTGATCCTGCTGCCCGACCTGTCGATGCTGTTCTATCTGGCCGGTCCGCGCTTCGGCGCCATCGCCTACAACGCCGCCCACGTCGCAGTCGGCCCAATTGTGATGTTTCTGATCTGGTTCTGGAGCGGTAATGCCTTGATCATGGAGATCGCCACGATCTGGTCCATCCATATCGCCTTCGACCGCGCGCTCGGCTACGGCCTCAAGCTATCCAGCTTCCAGGAGACGCATCTCGGCCGTATCGGCCGCGCATAACATACTCTCGGGCAAGTCTCAGTCCTTGACGGACTCGCCTGGGTAGGCGCCCCACACCAGCGTCTGGTTCAGCCATCCCGTATACCCGCCGAACGTCATCTGGCACCAGTCGCCGTTGCAGACCTTGATCGTGCCGATCGCGCCCGGCTCGACCATCGCGACCACGCGGGTCGTCTTGTCGGGCTCTGCCAGAAGATCGATTCGAGCATCCTTGCCGCGCTGCCATGGCGCGGCGATCGCCGTACGGCGCCCCGACAGGAGCGACTGGTTGATCCAGCCTTCCGACCCATCGGCATCGCGCACCCGGCGCCAGTTGTCATACTCCTGGATGATCTCCATCGGGAGGCCGGGCTTGAGATAAAGCCAGTCGACCGGATAGTTGACGCCGGGTCCGATACGGGAATTGACCCGTCCCGACTTCAGGCTGACGAAGCGTGGCAGCGGAAGCCCGCTCGCGCCGACGGCGGAATTCTGGATCGACGATGTCGTCTGCGCGTGAGCCCCCGGCGCGGCGAGAGCCGCCATGCCAAACAAGGTGGCGGCTGCAACAATGATGCGAAGCGACACGAAACCAGACACTTTCGTTCCTTTGTTCAAGATCGGCGCCACCCGCGGGGGGAAGGCCGGCGCGCCCTTTTTCTTTGTCATCAGTCGAGCCGCTTGGTACACAGGTGGTCTGACCGGGACCGGTATCCAGTTTCGCCCGTCTTGGTTAAAGAGGTCTCAACAGGATCCGGATTCGAGGAATCAATGGCCGGCAGGAAGAAGCCTCTCGTCGTCATCACGCGCAAGCTGCCCGATCCGGTGGAAACGCGCATGCGCGAGCTCTTCGACGCCCGTCTCAACGTCGACGATCAGCCAATGAGCCAGCCCGAACTCGTCGCCGCCGTGCGCGAAGCCGACGTCCTCGTGCCGACCGTGACAGACCGGATCGACGCGCCGCTGATCGAGCAGGCCGGCCCCAACCTCAAGCTGATCGCCAATTTCGGCAACGGCGTCGACAAGATCGACATAGCCGCGGCCACGAAGAAGGGCATCACGGTCACCAACACGCCAGGCGTGCTGACCGAGGACACGGCCGACATGACCTTGGCGCTGATGCTCGCCGTGCCGCGCCGGCTCACCGAAGGCGCCAACATTCTGGAGACGCCCTCCAAATGGACCGGCTGGTCGCCGACCTGGATGCTTGGCCGCCGTTTCACCGGCAAGCGCCTCGGCATCGTCGGTATGGGTCGCATCGGCACGGCGGTCGCCCGACGCGCCAAGGCTTTCGGGCTGTCGATCCACTACCACAATCGAAATCGCGTGCTGCACACCGTCGAAGACGAACTCGAGGCAACCTATTGGGAGAGCCTCGACCAGATGCTTGCCCGCATGGACATCATCTCCATCAACTGCCCCTCGACGCCCGCCACCTTCCACCTGCTCTCGGCCCGGCGGCTGGCGCTGATGCAGCCGTCGAGCTATCTCGTCAACACGGCGCGCGGCGACTTGATCGACGAGGAAGCGCTGATCAAGCTGTTGCAGGAAGGCAAGATCGCGGGCGCCGGCCTCGACGTGTTCGAGCACGAGCCGGCGGTCAATCCGAAACTGGTCAAGCTGGCAGCCAAGGGCAAGGTCGTCATCCTGCCGCATATGGGATCGGCCACGATCGAGGGCCGCATCGACATGGGCGAGAAGGTCATCATCAACATCCGCACCTTCTTCGACGGCCATCGTCCACCCGACCGGGTGTTGCCGTTGAGGACGTAGCCGTGGCGTTCAGACCTGAACGGCCACGGCCGCGAAGCCCTCTGCAGTAACCGTGACTTCGTGGTCCCGGAACGTCTCGAACCCCTCTTTGTCCAGTCTGACCGCGACCGGAGTTTGCCATCCCATCTCGCGCGCCACGATGAGGCCGAGCAGCAGGATCGCGTCCGGCTCGTGAATGACGATGGCGGCTGGCGCGCATCCGGCATGGACGAGTTCGAGCAGCACCGCCGAGGCCGAGGACGAGCCGATGGTGCCCGGTAGGAACAGCACCTTGCCGGCGATCGTCTCGCCATGCTGCGGATGGCGTACGTCGGCGACGCGGCCCGACTTCGGGTCGATGCCGCCCCAGAAGCTGATCGGCGCCGTCATCACCAGGGCCTGCCCAGACCCGCCGGACCCTGCAACAAGGATTTCGCCCCGCACCGCGCTCATGACACCGCCTCCGCAAAGACGGGACGGCCGGCAACCGCGCTCTCCACGCAATCGGCCAGTGAGCCGTAGATCACGGCATAGCCGGTATTGCCCGGCGCATATTGGGCGAATTTTCCGGAGTTGGTCATCAGGATGCCGCCCGCCAGGTCGGGCAGGATCGGCGTGACGACCACGCATGTGTCGGCGACGACCACCACACCCTGGGCTTCGAGTGCCTTGCGCCGTCCGCCCGTATCCAATGCCGACAGCACATGGCGTCCGGTGCAGGCGTAGATCGGCCGGACAGTCCTGCGCCCTGCCAGGAGAGCCTCCAGCCGGTCGAATTCGGCCAGCGACAGATGCGGCGAGCCGATCGCGATCGCGTCAACGGCCGTCCGGTCGGCAGCGGTCGTCAGGCCGGCTTGCGCCTGGCGCACCATCGCGTCGGTCACGCGGATCACCGCTTCGGGCGGGACCGATCCGAGCGCCGTGGCGAGGTCGGGCGCCTCGGGCGTGACGCCGACGATGTGAAACAGCCCTACTGCGCCCGTCGACGCCGACGCCGCACCGAACGCCTTCAGCGCATCCTCGCCGGGGTGATTGCGCACCCCCACCACCACGCCGATCGTGTTGCCGACGGAGCGCCCAAAGAGGCTGCCCAACACGGGCCAAGCGATCTCGGACGTGAGGAAAGCAAGCGACAGGCCGGAAACGTCGAAGACCAGCCTCGCATGACGGTTTTCCGCCAGATGCAACCCGCACGCCGGTGCCCGCGCCGTGATGGCGCAGGCAATGTCGAGGAAGTCGCCATAGCGGTTGGTGCGCGCGCCCAGCACCGAATTGCAGAACACCACCGCATTGGATTCGCCCCAGGCGACATCGCTGCCCTGTGCCGGACGATGGCCCGCCTGATAGGGCGCGCAGGTCCAGCTCTGCTCGCAGCCGAGCTTGCGGTAGGCTTCCATCATGCGCCGCGCCATGCCGCGCGCGGGCTCCTCCAGCCGGATGCGCGAACAGCCCATCAGGTCGAGCGCGCCGACATTGAGGGTCGAGCGCACCGAGACGCGTGCACCGCCTTCGACCAGCGCCTCGGCAAACAGCGTGCCGGAATCGCCATGATAGAGCGCGCCGTCGATATGGGCCGACGCGACCGGGATCAGCCTCTCGGCGCCGAGAAGCCGCGCGCTGTCGGCCACGATGCGCATCGCCATGGCGGCGCCGTCGGTGCCGGCCGCGATCGCCGCCTCGCCATCGGTGAGGTGCAGGCTCATGCGGCTGTGGCCGCCTTATAGCGCACCGTGTCGAACCGTGCACCGAGCCCGTCATAGAGCAGCAGACGACCGACCAGCGGTTCGCCCACGCCGGTGATCAGCTTGATGACCTCCATGGCCTGCAGCGTGCCGATCACACCGGTCAGGGCGCCAAGCACGCCGGCCTCGGCGCAGGACGGCACCATGCCCGCCGGCGGCGGCTCTGGAAACAGGTCGCGGTAGGTCGGGTTGCTGCGCCCCTCAGCGTCGGTCTCGAAGGGCTTCAGCACCGTGACGGAGCCGTCAAAGCGCCCGACTGCTGCGTGCACAAGCGTCCGCCCTTCGGCAGCGCAGGCATCGGCAACCGCGTAGCGCGTCTCGAAATTGTCGGAGCCATCGGCGACGATGTCATAGCGGCGGACGATCTCCGCCGCGTTGTCCACCGTGATCCGCATGTCCAGCGGTTCGACGACGACAGCAGGGTTGATGCGTCCGATCGAACGAACCGCGCTGGCAATCTTGGTTTCGCCAACGGCGCTGGTGTCGTGGATCACCTGGCGCTGCAGATTGGACAGCGAGACAGTGTCGTCGTCGACAATGCCCAGCGTTCCGACGCCGGCCGCCGCCAGATATTGCAGCACCGGAGCGCCGAGCCCGCCGGCGCCAACGACCAGAACGCGCGCGCGCTTCAGCTTCTGCTGCCCCGCCCCGCCGATTTCCGGCAGAACGATGTGGCGGGCGTAACGTTCGAGTTCGTCAGGGGCAAAAGGCGTGGTCATGACGCGACCATACTGCGGCAGGCAGAGGATGGGAACATGGCGTCGCCCCATGCAGGCGAGGACGGCGATGGCCTACTCCGCGACTTCCGCCTGTTCGTGGCCTTCCGCCTGCTCGGCCTTGGCGCGGCGGCGGCGGTCACCCTTCATCTCCACGATGCGCACGCGCTTGACGCGACGCGGGTCGGCGTCGAGCACGTGGAACTCGTAACCTGGTATGGCCTGCACCACCTCGCCGCGGGTCGGCACGCGACCGAGCGAATTGAAGATCATGCCGCCGATCGTGTCGACATAGTCGCCATGCTCGCCCGGCGCAAAATCCTTGCCGATCAGCTTGGCGACGTCGTCGATTTCCGCCTTGGCGTCGACGACGTAGACCCCCTCGCCGGTCTGCGTGATCAGCGGCTCGTCCTCATCGTGCTCGTCCTCGATGTCGCCGACGACCATCTCGACGATGTCTTCGAGCGACACCAGGCCGTCGGTGCCGCCATACTCGTCGATGACCAGCGCCATCTGGGTGCGCGACGCCTGCATGCGGGCCATCAGGTCGGACGCCAGCATCGACGGCGGCACGAACAGGACGGTGCGTATGAGATTCAGATCGCCGATTGTGCGGGCGAGATCAACATTGGCCAGGTCGAGCATCGCGGCGCCCGCCGGCGGCTTCTTCGGCTGGCGTCCCTTGCGGGCCCGAGCCACCTTGGTGATGTGGGCCAGCACGTCGCGTATGTGCACCATGCCACGTGGATCATCGAGCGTTTCGGCATAGACTGGCATGCGCGAATGGCCGGATTGCTCGAACACCGCCATCAGGTCGCCGAGCTTGGTGGTGATGTCGACCGCCTGAATGTCGGCGCGCGGCACCATCACGTCCTCGACGCGTACCTCGCGCAGTCGCAGAATGTTGTTGAGCATCGCGCGTTCGGCGGGCGAGAAGGAATTGGGACCCGTCTCGCTTTCAGCGAGCGCGTCTGTCAGGTCTTCGCGAAGGTTCGTGCCGTTGCGCTGCCGAAAGACAGAGGTCAATCGCTCGAAGAGGGAGGGCCGCTCGGCATGCGCCGACGCGAGCGTACTCGGACCATCATCACTGGCCCCGGCATTCTTGGTAGCGCTGCCGTCCTCGGGCTTGGCGGCAGTGTCTGGCGTGTCGGTCATTGTCGTCCGGTCGTTTCCCATTCTGTTACGCGTAGGGATCGGGAATGGCAAGCCTTGCAAGGGCCCGGCGTTCCAGCAATTCCATCGCCTCGGCCTCGTCTTCCGCGTCATGGTCGTGGCCGGCCAGGTGCAGGAAACCATGCACCAGGAGGTGGGTGATATGGTGCGCTAGGGGCTTGCCTTCCAGTGCGGCCTCGCGCGAAACCGTCTCGGCTGCGAGCACAATGTCGCCAAGCATCGGCGGCAGCTTGTCGCCTGGCTTCACCGCAAAGGCCGGGAAGGACAGCACGTTGGTCGGCTTGTCCTTGCCGCGCCATGCCGCATTGAGCGCCCGCACATGCGGATCATCGGAAAAAACTATGCTCAATTCGGTCGGTTCGCCGCCGGAGAGACCCAGTTCGGCGACTGCTGCCTCAACCGCCCGGTCCGCGAGGTCCCGCAGTGTCGCTTCGGGCGGCCAGTCGCCCGCCTCGACAAGGATGTCGATCTGAAAGGCGGGCGCCTGGGCGCCAGCCCGCCCCTGCGTTGTTGTCGTCATCAGCCGTCCGAGGAGCCCTGCCCGCGCGCGATCTTGGCGTCGCGGTCATAGGCGCGCACGATCTCGGCGACCAGCGGGTGGCGCACGATGTCGACGTCGTTGAAGCGCACGATTACAGCGCCATCGACCCCGTCGAGGATGCGCAGCGCCTCCACCAGCCCGGATTTCGTCTGCGGCGGAAGATCGATCTGCGTCGGATCGCCGGTGACGATCATGCGCGAATTCTCGCCGAGGCGCGTCAGGAACATCTTCATCTGCATTGGCGTCGTGTTCTGCGCCTCATCCAGGATGACCGCCGCGTGCGCCAGGGTGCGTCCGCGCATGAAGGCGAGCGGTGCGATCTCGATGACGCCAGCGGTCAGCGCGCGTTCGACCTTGTCGGCCGGCATCATGTCATAGAGCGCATCGTAGAGCGGGCGCAGGTAGGGATCGACCTTTTCCTTCATGTCGCCGGGCAGGAAGCCGAGCCGCTCGCCCGCCTCGACAGCGGGCCGCGACAGGATGATGCGCTCGACCATGCCGCGTTCGAGCAGCATGGCGGCATGCGCGACCGCCAGATAGGTCTTGCCGGTGCCCGCCGGACCGATGCCGAACACCAGTTCAGACCGTTCCAGCGCGCGCATGTAGGCGTCCTGGTTGAGCGAGCGGGCATAGATCGTCTTCTTTCGGGTAGCGATCTGGGCGGCTGCCATCTTTCCCTTGCGCTCCAACGTCGGCAGCGTCAGCTGGTCGTCGGCGGCCATGGCCATGCGGATTGCGCCATCAACGTCGGACTGCGCGATTTCGGCACCCTTCTGCAAGATGGCGTAGAGGGAATCCAACGCACGCCGTGCCTGCTCGGCGGCGGGCGCCGTGCCCTTGATCGCGATCTGATTGCCGCGTGAGCGGATGTCGACGCCCAGCTTCTGCTCCAGGCGCGCCAGATTCTCGTCGAACTGCCCGTAAAGCGCGCTGGCGAGTTTGTTGTTGTCGAAGGTGAGAACGATATGCGCCATGTCGGACGCCCCCGAGAGGGCCTGCTTCAGGTCAGCCGTGGCGATCAATCGTCTCTCCTCATCTCCCCGGCGCTGCCGCCGGCTCCGCGAACAGGCTGGCGGGACCGGCCTTCGTGATTCGCACCGTGATTATGTCACCGATTTCGCCGGCTGCTTCATCAACAATGACAGGCTGCAGCCACGGCGAGCGACCGATCTTCTGGCCGGGCCGCCGGCCAGGCTTCTCGATCAGCGCGTCGAACGTCATGCCGACGCGGCTTTCCAGAAAATCATGTTGCTGCTGGCCAAGCAGCGCCTGCAGCCGCTGCAGCCGCTCGTCCTTCACCGCTTCCGCCAGATGCCCCTGCAACTCGGCGCCCGGCGTGCCCGGCCGCGGCGAATACTTGAACGAATAGGCCTGCGCGTAGCCGACGGCACGCACCAGCTCCAGCGACGCCTCGAAATCCGCATCCGTCTCGCCCGGGAAGCCGACGATGAAATCGCCTGACATGGCAATGTCGGGGCGCGCCGCGCGGATGCGGTCGATCACCTTGAGGTAGTCGTCCGCCTTGTGGCGGCGGTTCATCGCCTTCAGGATGCGGTCCGAGCCGGACTGCACAGGCAGATGCAGGTAGGGCATCAGTGCGGCCAGGTCGCGATGCGCCGCGATCAGGTCGTCGTCCATGTCGCGCGGGTGGCTGGTCGTGTAGCGCAGCCGCGCCACGCCTGGGATCTCGGCAAGGCGGTGCAGGAGCCGGCCGAGCCCCCATGATTTTCCGCCGTCGCCGGCGCCATGCCAGGCGTTGACGTTCTGGCCGAGCAACGTGATCTCGCGCACGCCAGATTCTGCCAGCCGTTCCGCCTCCGCCACGATTTGCGCCACCGGGCGCGAGATTTCGGACCCACGCGTGTAGGGCACGACGCAGAAGGTGCAGAACTTGTCGCAGCCCTCCTGCACTGACAGGAAGGCGGTCACGCCGCGCCTGATGATCTCCGCCTTCGGCGCCGCCGGCAAATGGTCGAACTTGTCCTCCAGCGCGAAATCCGTATCGACGACGGTTTCGCCCCGGCGCACGCGGGCCAGCGCGTCGGGCAGCCGATGGTAGGTCTGCGGGCCGATCACCAGGTCGACCGACGGCGAGCGGCGGATGATCTCGGCACCCTCCGCCTGCGCCACACAGCCGGTCACGCCGATGATCATGCCGCCGCCGGCCGCCTCACGTTCCGCCTTCATGTCGCGGATGCGGCCGAGTTCGGAATAGACTTTTTCCGCGGCCTTTTCGCGGATATGGCAGGTGTTGAGGAGCACCACGTCGGCCTCCTCGATGCGGTCGGTCGCGGAGAGTCCGTCCGCCGCCAGCGCATCGCTCATGCGCTGCGAATCGTAGACGTTCATCTGGCAGCCATAGGTCTTTATGAAAACCTTGCCGGCAGGCTGTTTCGTCGCGCCCGTGGCTCGCTCGGTCTCGCCAGCGCCGCAGGCTTGTAGTTCATGCAGTGTCATGAGCGGGCTTCTACCGCTTTTCCGTGACAAAAAACAGACGCTACGCGCAAAGCGCGCTCACAGGGCCGGGGCGGCCAGCGCCGCAAGCAACATGCGGCGCACCTCGGTCTCCATGATCTGCGCCGTCTGCTTGCGGCTCGTGCCCTTCTCATACGCGATCGGCACGCCGAAATGCAGTTCCACGTCGACTGCCGGACGCGCAAAGAGGCCGCGCAGATGGGGCACGAGATCCTGATCACCGATCCAGGCAGCGGTCGGGCGCTGTTGGCGTCCCATCGGCACCCCATGCAGCCGCGTATAGGCAATCGCAACCGGCTGGATCCAGACCGTCTGCCTGTCGCCGGCCGCCAGGATCATCGACGCCGCGCCGAACAGCGCACTCTTGAAGGGCATCGGCACATTGCCGTCGCCTGTCGTGCCTTCTGCGAAAAGCACCATGGCGTCGCCCTTGGCAAGTCGCTCGGCGATCTCGCCGGCCTGCTGACCGGATTTGCGCCGCTCTTCGCGCTCTATGAAGACCGTGCGCTGCAGGCGCGACAGCCAGCCGACCAGCGGCCAACTTGCCAGATCGTGGCGCGCGATGAAGGACACATCCGCCACCGACCCGAGCGCCGTTATGTCCGTCCAGGAAACGTGGTTCGACGCGATCAGGAGCGGTCGCTGCCGCGTCATCGTCCCGCTGACATGGACGCGAATGCCGAGCGCCACCGCGATGACGCGGTGCCAGAGGCGCAGGATGCCGCGCCCCTCGAACAGACCGGTGCGCAGGCCGAGCCAGACCAGCGGCGCCAGCACCAGGGTTGCCAGCGCCACCATCAGCATGGCGACAAGAGTCCGGATCCTACCGACCATCGCCGCGCGCCGCGTTCCCGTTGACCGGGTGAGGGCTATCGGAGATCGCGACGCATGACAAGCGCACCCGATGCCGGCTTGCCCTCTGCGGGATAGTAGCCCGGACGGCGGCCAACCCGGCTGAAGCCGAGTCGTTTGTAGAGGGCGATCGCACCCAGGTTGGTCTCGTCGACCTCGAGGAACAGCGCGTCGGCGCGTTCGCGATGCAGTTCGCGCAGCACCGCGTCGAGCAACTGCCAGCCAAGGCCAAGGCGGCGATGGCTGCGCGCCACGGCGACGGTCAGGATCTCCCCCTCGCCTGCCGCAAGCCGCGCCAGGACGAAGCCGACCGGTCCAGCCCCGCCGCGCCCCATCTCGCGGACCACGAAGCCAAACACCGTGTCCTGCGCCATCAGGCCCTCGAACTCGTCCTCGCCCCAGGGCCGCGTGAAATCCTCGCGATGGATGGCAGAGGCCGCCGACAGATCGGTCGGCGACAACCGCTCGATGGCGTATTCGCGCTGGCGCGTCTGCATGAAGGGAATCTTCATCGTCCGCTCGCCTGGGGCTTCGCACCGGCATCCGGCGCCGGCGTCTCGAAAGCGCGCGGAAGGAGGAATCCCGCCTGCGGCTTGGCGTCGGGCTCGCGCAGATAGAGCGGTCTTGGCCGCTCGCCGCCGGCTGGCCTGCCAGCTGCCAGCCGCGCATAGGTTGCGATGTCGGCCGTCGCCGCCTCGATGCCGATCGCCGGCGCCCATCCGGGCAAAAGGTCGCCGATCCGCCGCGCCGCCGTGCCGGCCAGCGCCGCGTCGGACTGCCGTGCATACTCTGCTGCCTGCGCGATCGTCATCACGGCTGCATCGTGCCATACGGCTCCTAACGCATCGTATCCCGCCGCCTGGACGTGGATCTCGCCTGATGAAAGCGCGGCCAGCACATTTCGTGGCCCCAGCGTCACGCGAGCTTCGGCGGCGAGTGCTTCCAGCGTGCTGATGCCAATTGACGGAATATTCAGCGCCAGCGCGAAGCCACGCGCCGCCGAGACGGCGACGCGGATGCCAGTAAAGGAGCCAGGCCCGACTGATACGGCCACCGCGCCGAGGTCGCCGAACCCTACGCCTGCCTGCGCCATCGCAGTTTCCACCACCCCCATCAGATGCTCGGCATGGCCCTTGCCGAGGTCGAGAACGGCGCGACCGCGCTCTTCGCCCGCGTCCGTATCGAAAACGCAGGCCGCGCAGAGGCTGGCGGAGCAGTCGATTGCGAGGAGGTTCATGGACTGGATTTGCAGGCTGCTTGCGTTTCCCTCGTGGCTAGTTCGCCGCAGCCTTCAGCTCCAGCCGTCGCGCATGCAGCACCGGCTCGGTGTAGCCGTTCGGCTGGGCGCGGCCCTTGAAGACGAGGTCGCAGGCGGCCATGAAGGCGATCGAGGCATCGAAGGCCGGCGCCATGGGGCGGTACAGCGGATCGCCCTCGTTCTGCCGGTCGACGACCGATGCCATGCGCTTCATGGTTTCCATCACCTGATCCTGCGTGCAGACCTTGTGGTGCAGCCAGTTGGCCATGTGCTGGGCCGAGATGCGCAGCGTGGCGCGATCTTCCATCAGGGCGACATCGTTGATGTCCGGCACCTTCGAGCAGCCGATGCCCTGGTCGATCCAGCGCACGACATAGCCCAATATGCCCTGCGCGTTGTTGTCCAGTTCGCGCTGGATTTCTTCCGGCGTCCAGTTCGGCCGCGTCGCGACCGGCACGGAAAGAATGTCGCCGAGCTTCGCCTTAGGACGGCTTTTCAGCTTCTCCTGCACGGCGGCAACGTCGACCGCGTGGTAATGCGTCGCGTGCAGGGTCGCGGCCGTCGGCGAGGGAACCCAGGCCGTATTGGCGCCCGCCCTTGGCTGGGCGATCTTATGCTCCAGCATGGCGGCCATCAGGTCCGGCATGGCCCACATGCCCTTGCCGATCTGGGCTCGGCCGGAGAGGCCGCATTCCAGTCCGACATCGACGTTCCAGGCTTCGTAGGCGGAAATCCAGGCGGCCTGCTTCATGTCGCCCTTGCGGATCATCGGGCCGGCTTCCATCGAGGTGTGGATTTCATCGCCGGTGCGGTCAAGGAAGCCGGTGTTGATGAAGACCAGCCGGTCCTTTGCGGCGCGGATGCATTCCTTGAGGTTGACGGTGGTGCGCCGCTCCTCGTCCATGATGCCCATCTTGATCGTGTTCGGCGCCATGCCGAGCAGCGCCTCGACGCGGGCAAAAATCTCCACCGCGAAGGCGACTTCTTCGGGGCCGTGCATCTTGGGCTTGACCACATACATCGAGCCGGCGCGGCTGTTCATCCGGCGCCCCTGCAGCCCGATGTCGTGCTGCGCGATCAGTCCCGTCACCACGGCATCCATGATGCCTTCCGGGATCTCGTTTCCGTCGCGGTCGCGGATGGCCGGGTTGGTCATGAGGTGGCCGACATTGCGAACCAGCATCAGCGAACGGCCGGGCAGCGACAGGTCGCTTCCATCTGGCGCGGTATAGGTCCGGTCGGGATTGAGCCGGCGAATGCTCGTCCTGCCGCCCTTCTCGATTTCCTCCGTCAGGTCACCCTTCATCAGGCCAAGCCAGTTGCGGTAAACCAGAACCTTGTCTTCGGCATCGACCGCCGCAACCGAATCCTCGCAGTCCTGGATCGTCGTCAGCGCCGATTCGAGGATCACGTCGGCAATGCCGGCGGCGTCCGTCTTGCCGATCGGATGGGCCCGGTCGACGACGATCTCGACATGCATGCCGTTTCTGACCAGCAGCACCGCGTCCGGCGCCTCCGGTGCCCCGCGATAGCCGACGAACTGCGCTACGTCCTTCAGGCCCCCGGTGCCGGCCACGGTAAGCGAGCCGCCGGTGACGGAGAGGCCGGTCGCATCCGCCCACGACCCGCCGGCCAGCGGCGCGGAGATGTCGAGAAAATCACGCGCCCAGGCGACGACCTTTGCGCCGCGCTTCGGGTTGTAGCCCTTGCCCTTTTCCGCGCCGTCTTCGTCGGAAATGGCGTCGGTGCCGTAGAGCGCGTCGTAGAGCGAACCCCAGCGCGCATTGGCGGCGTTCAGCGCATAGCGCGCATTCATCACCGGCACGACAAGCTGCGGGCCGGCAATGGTGGCAATCTCGGGGTCGACACCCGTCGTGGCGACGGCAAAGCCTTCGCCCTCGGGCAGGAGATAGCCAATCTCCTTCAGGAACGCCGTGTAGACATCGAGGTCGGCCGGCGCGCCATTGGCACGGTGCCACTCGTCGATCTTTTCCTGCAGCGCATCGCGCTTTGCCAGCAGCGCCCGGTTCTTCGGCGCCAGGTCATGCACGATGGCCGAAAAACCTTCCCAGAATTTTGCCTGGTCGACGCCGGTGCCCGGCAGCACCTCGCCATTCACAAAGTCATGTAGTTCGCGCGCGACGCTGAGGCCTGCGATGGGAAGTCTGTCACTCATCTCGTTTCCTCGCATTCGGCTGCGGAAGGCTTGGTCGTGCGACCATCACATAGTGACTTTCAACGCTGGATGGAACCGGAATGCCGCAGTCAACTGTTTCAGGTTTCAGCATGGCTCACGCGGCAATGCGCGGGCGGCCCGAGGCGACGGCGACGATGCGCGCCTCGATGAACATGCGCTGGCCTTCGACCGTCGAGGTCCGAAACTCGCGCGACAGGTCGATTTCGGCCATGTCGGTTCCTGCCGCCCTGGCGCGCGCCAGCGCGATCTCGCGCACGTCGGTCTCGGCAACCGCGATCGCCTCTGCCTCGCTGCCGAAGTCCCTTACGATGCCGCCCGATGTCAGGCGGAACAGGCCCTCCTTGGGCTGGCTGACGCCGGCCTCGACGGAGACGCGCACCTGCCCCACCACGGCGCCGAGTGCGTTGGCCACGTCGGTGTCTTCCGGCACGACGCAGTCGTTGCCCACAAGTGTGGCTAGCTCGGCATAATGCAGCGGCGCCGAGGCGCCGAGCCCGATCACCGGCCGGTCAAGCGCGACCGTCAAGCGGGCAATGCCATCGCGGCCGTCGACCGCGCGCTGCACCAGCGCATGCGCCACGGTCGCCGCGCCGTCGAGCCCGTCCTCGGCGAAAGCCGTTTCGAGGATCACCTCGGCCGACAGCCGCGTCAGGGCCACCAGGACGCGTTCGGCGAGTGCCTCGGGGGTCGCCGCGATCGGCTGGCCGCGCCCGTCGCGCCGCCGCGAAAACAGCTCGGCGCCCATGCGCGCCGCGACCGGATCCCAGTTCGCCTGCCTGCCCACGACATGGGCCGCGTCCGACGGCGTGAAACCCACGATGTGGACCAGCCCGCGCGCGACGAGACGGTTCAACGTCGCGGTCTGCGCCGTCGAGGTCAAAAGCCGATCGAGCGGCTGCGGTGTGGCGGTGACAAGTTCGAAGAGTTTTGCCTCGGGCGGCGTCAGGCCGGCCGCCAGCCTGTCCGGCACGCCGGTGCGCAGCGCGAAGCGGCCGTCCATGCGGCCCGGGTTTGGCGCGCGCAGCTGGCGCTCGAGTTCGCCATGCACCGCCGCCCCGTGGGCCATGCCGGCCAGCGCCAGCGGCACGAGGCGGCGGGGCCCGAGCAATATCTTCGGCGACAGCCCGCCCTCCTCCAGCGCCACCTCGGAATCGCCGCCGAGGCCAAAGGTGCGCATCGCCACCGCCTCGACCATGGTGCGAAAGCCACCGACGGTGGCGCCTTCCGGGTCGAGCCGCGGGCGGCCGCCGTCGAGCACGGCGACGTCGGTCGTCGTGCCGCCGATGTCGGAGACGACGGCATTGTCGAGGCCAGTCATGTGGCGCGCGCCGACGAGGCTGGCGGCCGGCCCGGACAGGATGGTCTCGATCGGCCGCTGGCGGGCAAAGGACGCCGAGATCAGCGCGCCGTCGCCGCGCACCACCATCAGCGGTGCAGCGATGCCGCGCTTGTCCAGAAAGCCTTCCGTTGCCGCGACCAGCCGGTCGATCATCGCGATCAGCCGCGCGTTGAGCAGCGTCGTCAGCGCCCGGCGCGGGCCGCCGAGTTTTGCCGACAGCTCGTGGCTGGCGGTGACCGGCAGGCCGGTCGTCTCGCGGATAAGGTCGCGGGCGAGAACCTCGTGCGCCGGATTACGCGTGGCGAAGTAGGCGCAGACGGCAAAGCCCGAGACGGACGCCGCCAGTTCCGGCAGCGCGGCCTCCAGCGCGTCGAGCGCAAGCGGCCGCGCGTTGCCATGCACGTCGTGGCCGCCGTCGCAGAAAATCACCGGGTCCGAACCGAGCGCGGCCTTGAGCCCGTCGCGGGCGAGATCCGCCTCGGCAAAGCCGATCATGACCAGCGCGACGCGGCCGCCCTGGCCCTCGACCAGCGCGTTGGTGGCAAGCGTGGTGGACATGGAGACGAGCTTTATGGCGGCCGGATCGACCCCGGCCTTCTGCATCACCGCGTCGACCGCGCCCGAAATGCCCTCCGCGAGGTCGTGGCGGGTGGTCAGCGCCTTGGCCTTGGCGGCGACGCCCGACGCCTCGGACCACAGCACGGCGTCGGTATAGGTGCCGCCGGTGTCGATGCCGAGGAAGAGCGGCGAGGCGGACGGCGTGGCGGGAGGGGTCATGCGGGGCGATCCGGAGTGGCGGGAACTCTTCTTGTCCCCGCCCCTTATCCGATCGCGGCCGGGCGCGGAAGCGCCAGAGCGCGCCCGACCCTCAGGGAACCAGCGTGATCTCCTCCGTCGAGCCGCCCTCGCAGGTGTAGCAGCAGCTGTCGCATTTCTGCCCGTTGTTCGGGCCGACGCCCCAGTAGGTGCTTTCGTCGCCGTCGATCCAGGCGCCGTAGCAGATCGATTCGCCCTCCTCGCACTCCAGCGACATTTCCTTGGTCTCGCCATCGTCGAGATAGTAATTCTCGCCGCCGCCGGGCCAGAGATGGTCGCGGTCCTGGCTGTAGAGATCGACGCGCACGGCGTTGGGATGGCCGTTCTTCATCACGAAGGTGACGTCGGCGGCGGATGCGAGGCCGGCCGTGCCGAGGAGCGCGGCGGCCGAGACGGCCAGTGCAAGAAGGGCGCGATGCGCCCCGGCGAAAAATGTCATGTCAGTCCCCCAAGCGAAAAACGGCCATCCGGCCGCGGACGAAACACTGGCACGGCGGACCGCAAACGAAAAGCCGGAACCATCGCCACGAACGGCTATTCCTGGTCCCCCGGCGTCGCGCCGCCGATCTCCTCGACCTCGCGGGTCATCGGCCTGACGCCCGGCGGCACCGCCTCCTGCGGCAGCTCGATCCCGGCCACCGGGACGGGCCGCGCCCGGCCCGCGCAGCCGGCCAAGGTCGATAGCAGCAGCGCCGCGACAAGCACCCGCAAGAAGGTCGTGGCGGGGCCTTCCACGCGTCAGGGCTGCAGGCTGATCTGGAAGGTCGACTTGGCCACGCAGGTGGTGCAGCAATCGGTGCAGCTCATCGTGTTGTCGGGCCCGACGCCCCAGTGGGTCCGGTCGTCGCCCATGAGCCAGGCGCCATAGCAGATCTTTTCGGCCGGCTCGCATTCGATCGGAATCGACTTCTGCATCTTCTTCTCGATCATGTAGACCTGATCGTCGCCCGGCCAGGCCTTGCCGCCGGAACCATGCAGCTCGATGGCGATGGCGCGCGAATGGCCGTTCTTGATGAAGATCGCCATGCCGTCGGCATGCGCCGCGCCGGCGGCGGCGAGCACGAGGGCGCACGCGAGAAGGCGCGAAAGAAAAATCCGAATCATGGGGCGGCCCGTTGTCATGGTTTTCTATCATCGCATGACGGCAGGGCGGAATGAAGGTGGTTTTGCCACGGCTTCGCCACCCCGCACCCGGCCATGCGTGGTCCTGTCCCCTCCTGCGTTGCAGCGCGGCGCGGCTCATGACGTGTCAGGTTTTTTGTTTCGCAGCGACTCGAGCGCCAGCTGGTGCGCGAAATCGAGCACGTCATGCACATCGTGATCGGATCGTTGCACCGAGCCCGGCGGGCGGCCAAAGCGCAGCGGCCGGCGCAACGCCGCGCGGCTCGTCCTGTCGAGGGCGCGCCAAAAAACCTGCCGCGCCTGAAAGCGCGCAAAGCGCAGCGCCTGTTTTTTCGGATCGGCGAGCACGGCGGCGAGCGCCTCCAGCCGCAGGCAGAGCCGCGTCGCGTCGATGCGGTCGCGCGGCGACGGCGGCGGGCGCAGTTTCGGGCGCGCGCCAAGACCGATATGCGGCACGCCCGCCGGCCGCACCCAGGCCGGCCCGGGCTTGCGGCGCGGCGCATCGAGCAGCGGCAAGGTCTTTTGAAGCCAGCGCGGCTTTTTCTCCGCGCCGGGAGGCATCACCGGCATGAACTGCCGCCGTTTGCGCAGCAGCTTTTTTTTCGGCCCGCGCGGGCGGAAGGCAAAGGTTTCGGCGATGCCGCAGGCCAGCGCCACCACCAGCCGCCGTGCCGCCGATTCGGCCGGGCGCAGCAGCCGCAGCACGGCATTGCGCAGCGCGCGCTGAATGGTCCTTCGAGGCTCGCCTTCGGCTCGCGCCTCAGGATGAGGCCCTGAGACCAGCCCCGCCATGGCGACCAGCCCAGCCAGGATGCGCATGAGCGCCTGGCGCCTATCCTCGATGTTGTCCGCCGCTCCGTCCATGGCCCGTCCTTTCCTGGGCGGGAGTGTACGGGAGGCGGGGGTTGGGGGGATAAAGGGGACGGGGACAGTTTACTTTTTTCCGCCCGCGCGCGCCTGCCGCCGCTGCGGCCTCTCTGCGGAAAGAAAGTAAACTGTTCCCTGAGGGGCCCCGTCGCTGTCGCAATCCCAGGGCGGAGCAGGCCTCAGGTTGCGGTCGTCATCCTATGGCGGAGCAGGCCGAAGGCCGTCGCGCAGACCATAGGATCCATGCCGTGACGGTGACGTGGTGCAAGGGTGCAGAACTGGGACCGCCTCGCGCTGCCGGGAGGTCACGGCATGGATCCTAGGGTCTGCGCCTTCGCTGCGCTCGGCTCCGCCCTAGGATGACGAAGCGGGGTGGGTAATGCCCGGCGAACCGGATCGCGCGGCCGAACCGGCGCAACTGCTCGGCGCGGATAAAAAGCGCGTCGTCGAGGGTGAGATAATCCACCTACTTCGCCAGCGCCTCGTAGACTTTTGCCCAGCGCTTGGCGCTCTCCGTATGCAGCCGCTCGACGGCAGGACTGACCTTGCCGGCCGCGGCCTCGGACAGGCGACGAAACTCGTCCGGCGACAGCACAACGGCCACGTCGCGCCCCTGCCGCTGCACGCGCACCGGCTCGGCCTGCGCCATGTCGATCAACTCGCCAAAACGGTTCTTGGCCTCGGTGGCAGTGAGGATTTTCATGGAGGAAGATTAGCTGATTTGGCTGATTTGGGGAAGATGCCGCGCTCGCGCGATGACGAGCCGGCGTAGCGGCTTCAGCCATCTGGATGCTCCGTCCGCGCCGTCGTCATCCTATGGCGGAGCAGGCCGAAGGCCGTCGCGAAGACCATAGGATCCATGCCGTGACGGTGACGTGTTGCAGGGGCGCAGGATCGGGACCGCCTTGCGCTGCCGGGAGGTCACGGCATGGATCCTAGTCGCCTGTGAAGAATCTCGTCTTGTCAGGCGAGGCGCATGTGTCCGACGCTGCTCCGGAACAGAACGGCGGCGAGGATCAGCAACAAGAGCTTCCTGAACCATGCCAGGAGGAGCCTGAGGTTG
>Ga0209906_100091_pt1 | contig 135528 bp, 125 predicted proteins | sample FECB24metaG_FD_188303 | JGI IMG/M metagenome (GOLD analysis project Ga0209906, IMG submission 188303) | Cyanobacterial communities from the Joint Genome Institute, California, USA from Joint Genome Institute, California, USA - FECB-24 metaG... ... | reverse complement strand
GGTAGGCACAGGGGAATAGTAATATCCCTGACCAACCTACGAATACGAAGCGATCGCGCTTTAACCAGTCGTCTAGTACGTCAAACCACCCTCTACTACTCGGGGCACGTCCAACTGCGATGGTCATGAAAGCAAATCTCCAAATGTTATAAGTACAGGTCGTATCTGTTTATAGATGACTATTTTACAGCCATCCTTAAGCAGAAAGTTAACCAGGTTGTTAATCTAGTTTACAATTTTTTACGTACCTTTAATCATAATAGGTGCAAATCGCTAATTTTTCTAGGACATTTGTCATTAAATTTAACTTTTGATACATACATATATGATGTCTGAGGACAAGCCTCTGTGTACGCACTAAAAGTATAGTGAGAGCGGCAAGAGGAGTGAAAGATAGGGGAAACAATTTAAAACTCATAATTCATAATTACTTTCCCAGTCTCTGACTCCCCGCTCCCCTGGAATCAGCCAGCTGACGCTAAAATGAGTCCTACAGTTAAATTTGATTAATTGCTAAATGTTTACCATCGACTTAAGCATCAAGAACACTGCTTTCCCCATTTCTGTACAACGTAAGTCAGCTGAAGATGCTGAGGCTGTTTATCAGCTAATTTTGGCTGCAATGCGTTCTGGTAATCCTGACATCGTGGAACTAAAGTGCGAGGGCAAGACAGAGAAAAAAATCGCTGTCCGTGCTAGTGAAATTTCTGGGGTACAGATTGTTCAGAAAGATGGTGTAACCACTGCTGGTGGTAGACCACCAGGGTTTTTTGCAGTAGCTGCGGAATAATCAAGGTGTAGAAATGGCGGAAGTGGGCATCGAGGTCAAGGATTTAAACTTCAGTTGGCCTAATGGCGAGACAGCAATCAAATCTTGTTCCCTAGAAGTACCCAAGGGGGAGTTTTGGATGCTCTTGGGTACAAATGGCAGTGGCAAATCAACGTTACTTAGACTGCTCGCAGGGCTATTAGCTGCTGAATCTGGCGAAATTCGGGTTTTGCATCCTGTTGGCTTTGTCTTCCAAAATCCGGATCATCAACTGGTAATGCCGACGGTTGGTGCTGATGTGGCTTTCGGATTGGTGGAAGAAAAATTGCCACCTGCTGCGGTGAGAGCAAGAGTTGAGGAGGCGCTGGGGGCAGTGAATTTGCGTGCCCTACAACGACGTCCCATATATGCGCTCTCTGGGGGACAAAAACAGCGAGTAGCGATCGCTGGTGCGATCGCCCGTCGCTGTGAAGTCTTAATATTAGATGAACCCACTGCTTTACTAGATCCAGATAGCCAACTAGATTTAGTAGCTAGTGTCCGCAACCTCGTCAAAAGTCGAGGTATTACAGCCCTGTGGGTAACGCATCGATTAGACGAGTTAAATTACTGTGATGGAGCTTTCTTGTTAGAAAGAGGCTCTCTGGTAGATTGGGGTGAAGCCCAGCGCCTCAAACAACGTTTGATGGAGGTAAATAACGAATCCTCTTGATTCAGACGCGATTAATCGCGTCTCTACAAGGGAGTGAGTAGTAAAGTACTCACGTATTGAAAAAGAACTGCGACGCGCCTTTTTAACTAGAGGCGCGTTTTAAGTTGATGCCTCTGTCTTCGGGTCAGTTTTGTGAGCTTGCCAGATTTTTGTCTTGTGTAACATAGTGTTACACAGAATGCATCAATTATTATAAAACTTATGAATGAATTTTGTTAACTCTAGAAAATTGTGATTAAAAACCATGCCCCGTTCCTTACTCCAAGCCGTTTTGTTAGTGGACGGCTACAATATAATTGGCGCTTGGCCTTGCCTTAAAAAAACCCGTGATAGCGCTGGACTGGAGGCAGCACGTGGAGAACTTGTGGAAGCGATGACGGGTTATAGCGCGTTCCAAGGTTATGTAACTCAAATAGTTTTTGATGCCCAATATCAAAACGCCTCCAGCAATAAAGAAATTATTACCGAGCTTTTATCAGTTTATTACACTGATTTTGGGCAAACGGCAGATACCTATATTGAAAAATCTTGTGCGTCTATGCGCCAGCAAGTTGCCCAATCTCTGATTTCTCGCGTGATTGTTGCCACATCAGATCGGGTACAGCAGTTGATGGTGCAAGGGTATGGGGCTGAATGGTTGTCGGCACAACAACTATGTGGCGAAGTGGAAGCTACTGTTTGTCGAATGCGGCAAAAGTATCATACACGTAAACAATCTAAGAGTAGGTTTCTAGCCAATGCTATTGATGCCAAAGCACGGCAGCGTCTGGCTGAATTGCGAATGGGCTTACAGTAAATATTAGCATCCGGATATCTGGGCTTGAGCTACCAGAGGGAGTTTTGGCTGCAAAAATTCTATAAATAAATTAAGCATCTAAAAAATTTTGGCGAAAGTACTTGCCAAATCCTATCCGTTAGCCTAAGATTATAAATCGTGAGTGGTCCTCAGTAGCTCAGTGGTAGAGCGATCGACTGTTAATCGATTGGTCGCTGGTTCGAATCCAGCCTGGGGAGTTTAAGATATAATTTTCAATAGGCCAGAGAAGTAGGAATATTCGGCAAAGGGGCTGCTCTTTGGTTAATCTAGTTTGAGAAAGCTGGCGATCGCATTAACAGTCTATTCTGCGTTTTTAGCAGTAAACATTGGGCTAGCAGCCAAATAAGTGTCGTTGTCAGATACTAAGTTTAAGCTAATCAGAAGCACATATCCAAGAACCAGAACACAAAGGCGTTATGGGGCTAGTGCTATTCTTTTAGGTAATTGCACTTAAATTCCTGAAACTAGGATAAACGCTTTACATGACCTCTGGAGCGCTGCCTGACAATCCTTTTGTGGCTGCGGGGATGATTGAAGCTCCCAGGCTGTTTGTTGGTCGTAAAGATGAATTATATGCGATCGCATCTCGGATGAAGGGCGATCAGCCTACAAGTATAAATATAGTTGGTAACAAGCACGTTGGTAAATCTTCGTTGCTGTATTATTTTGTTCTGACTTGGCAGCAGCGAGTATTAGACAACACTAGTCGTTATGTGGTTATTTACCTACCGTTACGGAGTGTAGATTGCCAAACTGAAACGGGTTTCTATGAGGCTATAGCCGAAGGTTTACTGAGTCACGTTCAGGGATGGCAACAACGCAGTCTGCAAAATTGTTGGAAGACTAAACCCCTTAATCGTCAAGCATTTTCAGATGCAGTTAAGCAATGGAAACAGCAAGGAAAGCTACCCGTTCTCTGTTTGGATGATTTTGAAAGCCTTTTGAAATATCCCGATAAATTCGATAATGGATTTTATGACAATTTGCGATCGCTGATGGATAGCAACGCCTTGATGCTAGTGGTGGCTTCCCGTAAACAATTGGATGTTTATGCTAATGACTATCACTTCGGCTCTAGTTTTTTCAATATTGGTCACACTATTTATTTGAATGAACTAACTACAGATGAGGCTATTGAACTGTCGCGCTTACCAACTCGGTCTACAAGTGGTGCTGCTTTGAGTGTAGATGAACAGAATCATGCCCAGCAATGGGGCGATCATCATCCTTACAAGTTGCAATTGGCTGGTTACTATTTGTGGGAAGTACGTCAACAAGGCAAGGACATCAAGTGGGCAAAACAGCAGTTTAAACAACAGATCACTAAAGCTAAATCCCCATTTAACGGACAACAATGGCAATTATGGCTGCGTTGGTTAGTTTGGGATTTACCAGTGCGTCTAAGTAAGATACCCCAATTCATTGGTGTAACTGTAGGTGATATCGGCTACTGGATTACTGGGTTAGTCATGCTGCTTTTACCAGTTTTGGTTTTGGTGGGTGTGGTGCGCTGGAATTAAGTTTGGGATTTCGTGCGTGACAAACTTGGGATAAAGTATGTTATGTGGCAACACGTGGCGACACAAACTAATCAGCTCTGGCGACCGCTTCTACTTCCACAAGCGTGGCTTTCGATGCGAGAGAAGCGACACCAATGCCAGTTACTGCTGGACGTGAACTGCCAAGGAATTTGGCCAGGATTGGCGCCAAAGATTCCATGTGGTCTTCAAGTTCTCCACGAACATAGAGCCGCAGATGCAACAGGCTATCGACACTTGCGCCGGCAGCCACAAGTGCCGTCCGTAAATTTTCTAGTGCAGCTTCAAACTGGTCCAAGACGGAGTTCTGGGATACTTGGTATTGGCGATCCCAATCGACCTGACCGGAAACAAACACCAGCGAGCTCTCGGTATCAAGCACTGCCTGCGACATTCCAAAGGGGGTGCCGTCATACAGTCGTTCTGGGTTTATTAATTTCTTGGCCATTTGTTCACCTCTGCTTATTGATCGTGAAGCATTGCGGCCTCGTAGACTAGCCGCACTCGCTTCACTTTTGGCTAATCCGACAACTGTGTGTCCGGCTGCTTGCAATTTGGTCGCAATAACTGCACCAATATAGCCAGTTGCTCCAGTCAAGAATACCTGGTTGACTGACAAAACTCAAGTAACATAGCAATAGAACTTGGCCAGAAACTCTCTTTCATACTGCCTTTGAGCCTGTTTTTAGAAGCAATAGCTCTTTCTGGGTCTGGTGTACCAGAAAGCTGTAAAGAATGGAAGGATTCCCACCCTTGATGCAAGGAACTTGGCAATACTAGAAACGGCGCAGCGCACTTTAAGTTGTGAAATTAGTCGTGAAAAATATAGATAAGGAAGCGAACCACCAAGAACGCTAAGGACGCAAAGGGAAAAAAGAAAAAAGAGATATATAATTTTCACGAATGATTTAGGATTCCTATATTTGGAAATCCCTAAGCAAAAAGTCTACCCACTTTCAAAAACATGGGTGTAGGGGAGAACAAAGTTTTCATCGTTATCGTCGCAACCAACATCGCTACAGACATAAGCGATGTTGCTACAGGCTGCGCGAAACACGAAAACGTTAAGGCAGAAGTTGTTACAGGCTGCGCGAAACACGGAAACGTCAAGGCAGAAGTTACTACAGCGAAGGCAGAAGTTGTTACAGGCTGCGCGAAACACGGAAACGTCAAGGCAGAAGTTACTACAGCGAAGGCAGAAGTTGTTACCGTCGCAGTTTCATGCTGTAGTAGTTTTTTAAATTCAAATTAACTATGAAATATTACAGTTACTAAAGGTAGGAAAGCTAACATGAATCCATGCCAGGAATGCAATTGAGCTTCTGGAGTTGGTTCTGGTGGTGCTAATAAAGCTTCTACTCTTTGCTCTAAGCGATCTGCACCAGAGGAACCTAATGCAGCACAGCAAATTTCCGATAAGACTGGGCTGGTACTAACCACTAATAAAAGTGACTCCGCTAACACTAGAGGGTCTACCTGCAATGCTGCATAACCGTCGGCACGGAGTTCGCGCAAAGCTAAAAGTTCTTCCCACAAAGGCTCTGTATTTGGCAACCATGCAGTGCAGGAACGCACCCAACCCAGCCAGAAAAACCAGAACGTATCCCTGTAATAGTGATGCCCTTGCTCATGGGCTAAGACACTTTTTAAATGAGCGGGTGAGAGAGTTTGCACTAATCCTTGGCTAACAACTAGTTCGGGTTGCCAAAAACCGATTTGACCTGCGAACAGCGCACCTGTTTGAAGTAGCCGGACTTGTCTATCTTCAAGCTTAATTAGAGGACAGTTGCGGGCAGATTTCACAGACTGCAATCCCTGGAAGGCAAGTTTAATGCACAAGATGGCAAAGAATACTAGTGAAATTAATGCCAGCACATAACTAAACCAGCCTGTATACATTCCGCCCATTTGTCCTTGGGCCCCCATACACAGTACAGCGATCGCAGTCATGAAAATGAGCAAGGGGGGGAAGAGAAATAAAAACAGCGATCGCCCCCACCGCAGACTCCAACTGCCTTGGGGTTCAGTCCAGGAGCATCTCAACCACCAGGCAACTGCCAAAACAATCAAAATCATCATTAGGTGCATTATCTTTCCTCCCTCGCTTGGCGTGCAGCTTGAATGCGTTTGGCGATCGCTTCTATTTGTTCGCTAGCTGCTTCATCCAGACTATCTGCAAAAGCAGCGACAACATCAGGATTACCCACTGCCAAAAATCGCTGCAACTGCTCGTGTGCTTTGATTACCGCTGACTGCTGCTTGGTCAACATTGGTCGCCAATAGAATGCTCGCCCTTTTTTGTCACATGCAAGCCAACCTTTATCAGTAAGACGGCGCAGAACTGTGGTTACAGAAGTATAAGCTAATTCTCGGTTGGGGTCAGCCAGAATGCGATCGTGAATGTCCTTCACTGTGGCAGAATCAAGTTCCCAGACAATATTCAAAATTTCCGCTTCCAACGGCCCTAAAGACAGTTGTTTAGGGCGGTAATCGGGTAAAGGTGCCATATCAGTTTTGGATTTGGGATGAGCGGAGTGGAGTTAGCAAGCGTCAGGGTGCGTAGTGGTACCAAATTGAACGCTAAACATAGATATAGAAGGTCTGTTCTTTTTTCAGATTACAAGATAGTGCAGCAAGTCTGAAAGCCCAAAAGTCTGAAAGCGGGCTTTTTTAGTATTTTGTGAATGGTATGTATTGTGCATTTTGATGCTAAAAAATATTCTGGGAGCAACTCTTAAGTGTAGTTAGTGACACCAACTCGGTAGAATGTTATTTGCGGCAATAGTATTAGAGCAGGTGTGTCCAGCGCGTGAAGTTATTCTTATACCACACTCCGGAATTGACTCCAACGGATACAGCGCCAGATTGTGCGATCGCAGTCGATGTCTTGCGAGCCACTAGCACAATAGCGACAGTCTTGGCGGCTGGAGGCGAAGCTGTGCAAGTCTTCAGTGATTTAGATCAACTAATCGAAGTTAGCGAAAAATGGCCTTCAGAAAAACGCCTACGAGCTGGAGAACGCGGCGGCGCGAAAGTAACTGGTTTTGAATTAGGTAACTCCCCCCTCGACTGCACACCAGAATTGGTGCAAGGGCGGCGTTTGTTTATTAGTACTACCAATGGCACTCGCGCCTTACAACGAGTACAAGACTCTCATACTGTATTATCAGCAGCCTTAATCAACAGGGCGGCAGTGGTGCAATATCTCCTGGAAAAGCAACCTGAGACAGTGTGGATTGTTGGTTCAGGTTGGGAAGGCTCTTTTTCTTTGGAGGATACAGTTTGTGCGGGTGCGATCGCCCACAGTCTTGTACAGCAAACTAAATTGTCGCAGGAGGAATTAGCTGGTAACGATGAAGTAATTAGTGCAATCGCTCTTTATTCTCAGTGGCAAGGCGATTTATTGGGATTATTACACCAAGCTAGTCACGGTCAGCGACTGTTGCGTTTGGAATGTCATGAAGACTTAAAATATTGTTCCCAAATCGATATTTTAAATGTCTTGCCTATGCAAGAAGAAATAGGAGTTTTGAAAAGTCAAAAGACAAAATAAATAACTAAATACAAGAGTCAGATGAATTCTGGCTCTTGACTCCTTTTACAGGTAGCACGATAAGATTTCGACGGTAGCTTTTCCTGTTTTTTCCCAACTGAATTGTTGAGAGTAAGTTATACCTTTGTGGGAAAGGTGCGATCGCAACCCCAAATCAGTTGCAATAGCCTGCATTCCCTCCGTAATTTCTCTGGTGTTGTAGGGATTGATGAGAATAGCAGCATCACCAGTCACTTCTGGTAAGGAGGAGAGATTGGAGGTAATGACAGGAGTACCACAAGCCATTGCTTCAAGGACAGGTAAACCAAAACCTTCCCATAAACTGGGGAAAACAAGAGCGATGGCTTGATTAATGATTTTTGGCAATTCACTGTAAGGAATATAGTTGAGGAACTTCACCTGATTAATTATCCCCAGTTCCTCGACTTGCGCCTGTAAAACTGGGGTATAACGCGGATCAGTTGGGCCTGCTAGCCACAGTTCATAGTCACCACTGTTTGGTAGTGCAGCAAAGGCGGCGATCAGTCTGTGGAGGTTTTTGTAGGGGTCTTGGCGTCCAACATAGAGAAAGTAGTTGCAAGTAGGTAGATTAAGAAAACGGAAGTGGTTGCGATCGTAAGCAAGGGGAACAGGGGTAATTTTGCTAGATGGAATTTGATAAAATTCGATGATGTCCTTAGCTGTGGCGTAGGAGTTACAGATGATGTGTTGCGCTTGGTTGAGAACTTGGGGAATGTAGTAGCGATGGTATGGTGTCAACGGTGAAAAGTGTTTAGGAAAGCGTAGCGGTATCAGGTCGTGAGACATCACGACAAAACGACAGTTACTATAAAGGGGTGCTTCTGGAAGTGGGGAAAATAACAGTTGGGATTTTAGCTGTTTATAGATTTGCGGTAATTGAAATTGTGTCCAGATAAGCCGACGAAAATGACCTTTTGTACCTTGAGCAGGAGTTAGATTATCTGGAATGGAGTAACAGTTAAATTCAGGGGAGTTTTGGGCAGTTAGTAGAGTGGGATTAAGAGATTTTAAATAAGGGAAAATATTTTTAGCATAGTTGCTTATACCTGTTGGTTGAGCTAAGAGAATGGATAAGTTAAGAATTAATTGATTAGAGGAAGGATTATCTTCTATCTTCATTAAAGAATAGTTCTATAGCAATTCGATTTGAGTTGTGAACTAACTTGTAGAGGTAAGAAACAAGAAACGTAAAACAAGAGAGATAGAAGAGTACTGAGTTTTTGAAAAAATTAAATAGAACGCTATTTAAGCATTTAATGTTTCTTATACCAATTCTCTGTAAACTTGTACTTAATAATTGCTTCTTCTCTCTTGGCGTCCTTGGCGTCCTTGGTGAACCAGCGCTGTAGGCGGGTTTCCCACCGTAGGCGACTGGTGTTCGCGGAGCGTGCCGGAGGCATCACCCGAAGGGCGGTTCGTTAAATATTATGTTCATAGTCTCCAGTGAGCGTAACATGGAACATCCTTCGTTACTACTACTCCAACGTACTCATGCAGGGTGACACCACAAACAACAGTCGCATTCGCCCCAATAGTAGTTCCCCGCGATCGCAGGTTGATACAATAATTTTATCTATTACCCAATTCCCAATCCCCAATCCCCAATTTGGTCGATTGCTACAAGTTGCTGACAAAAACTCAACTTGGTGAGTCCCGGATTCGGCTACACTGAGACTTGGTTTATCTGAAATTGTAAGTAGGCATGGAAATCGGACAAAGGGTTAAAGTCTTTCGTTTGCGCGATCGCGTATCTCCCCCCATTGCAAAGAGGTTAGGACAAGTTGGCACTATTCAAGGCTACAAAGTCACTGATGGTGCTGGTGTCGGTGTAGTAGTGCAGTTTGACGACAATTTCTCCACTTGGTTTTTTGAAGATGAAATCAAACCAGTGTAGTAGAGAGAGAACTTAAAGCGGAAGCTGAGAGTATTTGTTGAGTGCTAAGGTTGAAAAGATCGGCGGTGAAAATAGGAATTAAATAATGGCCCTGATATTGACATTTTTGGGCAAAAGCGGCGTCGCTCGTACCAAAATTGCGATCGCCGCCGCCAAATTATTGGCAAGCCAAGGCAAACGTGTACTCCTAGCAGGACATCCAGAACCAACATTTCAAATCCTCCTAGGTACTCCCATTACTCCTGACCCCCAGGAAATCGCTCCCAACTTGCAAGTTTTGCAGTTTCAAGCATCTGTATTGCTAGAACGTAGCTGGGACGAAGTGAAAAAACTTGAGGCGCAATACCTCCGCACACCTATCATTAAAGAGGTTTTTGGTCAAGAACTGGTGGTATTGCCAGGAATGGACAGCGCCCTTGCCCTGAATGCGATCCGCGAATATGATGCCAGTGGTAAATATGATGCGATCGTCTACGATGGCGCAGGTGACTCATCTACGATTAGGACTTTGGGGCTGCCAGAGTCTCTCAGTTGGTATGTCCGGCGATTTCGGCAATTATTTGTCAACTCCGACTTGGGGAAGACAATTTCGGAATCGCCCTTGGTTCAACCGCTGATCGGCACTTTTTTCAATATCAACTGGACGGCAGATAACTTTGCCCAACCCACTAATCAAGCCAACAATTTCTTAGAAAAAGGTAAAGCTGCTCTAGCTGACCCCAAACGCATTGCGGCCTTTTTGGTAACTACAGAAGACCCAATTGAGATAGCAAGTACCCGTTACTTATGGGGTAGCGCTCAACAAGTTGGTCTAACTGTTGGCGGCGTTATTTTGGTGTCTTCTGAAGCAAACGTTAACCTGTCAGAAGAATTTACGCCCATACCTGTTAGTGTCGTTCCCGACTCATCAACAGGTGACTGGCAACCATTGATAGACGCCCTACCCAACTTTCAAGCACAAGCGGTACAGGCTCCTAAACCAATTGAAATCGACATCCACAATCGTCAGGTACGCTTATTTTTGCCAGGATTTGATAAAAAACAGGTCAAACTCACCCAGTATGGCCCAGAAGTCACAGTGGAAGCAGGAGACCAGCGGCGGAATATCTCTTTACCCCCGGCGTTGAGTGGTAGACCCGTTACTGGCGCGAAGTTTCAGAATAATTATTTGATAATTTCGTTTTAAGTAAGTTAGGAGTTAGGAATTAATACTCATAACTCCTAATTCACAACTTCTAAATAAGTACACCTTATGTCTGAATCAACTCCGATTACGCCAGATCCCAACCCGGCTGAGGCACTCAACTCAGTAGCAATTAATCCTAGTGGGCAAGCACCAGCCATTAGCGATGGGCTACGCTCCGCTGGAAGCGATCGCAATGCTAAAACCAGGCAGATGCTGGGTATGAAAGGTGCAGCATCAGGGGAAACCTCCCTTTGGAAAATCCGGTTACAACTAATGAAGCCCATCACTTGGATTCCCCTAATTTGGGGTGTAGTCTGCGGTGCCGCTTCTTCCGGTGAGTATACTTGGACTTTGGAAAATGTGTTGAAGGCAGCAACCTGTATGTTGCTTGCTGGGCCCTTGATGACAGGCTACACTCAAATCCTCAATGATTACTATGATCGCGAAATCGATGCGATCAATGAACCCTATCGGCCTATTCCTTCCGGGACAATTTCTCTACCCCAAGTAATTACGCAGATTTGGGTATTACTTATTGTTGGTATTGGTCTGGCATTTGTTCTGGATGTGTGGGTTGGTCATGAATTCCCCACAATTACAGTGATTGCCTTAATCGGTTCTTTCATCGCTTACATCTATTCTGCGCCTCCCTTGAAACTCAAGCAAAATGGTTGGCTGGGTAGCTATGCCTTGGGTGCAAGCTACATAACTCTGCCTTGGTGTACAGGACAAGCTTTGTTTGGCGACCTTAGTTCCACAATTGTCATTTTGACAATGTTCTACAGTTTAGCGGGATTGGGGATTGCCATTGTTAATGATTTTAAGAGTGTAGAAGGCGATCGCCAGCTAGGATTAAAGTCACTACCCGTCGTATTTGGTATCACTACTGCCTCATGGATTTGTGTAGTGACGATTGATTTATTCCAAGGATTGATTGCTGCTTATCTTGTCAGCATCCATGAGAATTTGTACGCAGCAATTCTTGTATTGTTAATTATCCCGCAAATCACCTTGCAGGACATGTATTTCCTGCGTGACCCCGTGACTAATGACGTTAAGTATCAAGCCAGCGCCCAACCATTCCTTGTATTAGGAATGCTAGTCACTGGTTTAGCGCTGGGTCATGCTGGCATTTAACTTAATACCTCTAAAGTGGGAAGCTGACAATTAAAAGACACGAGTCAGGAGCTATGAATTCATGGCTCAGGACTACTAAACTTATACCTCTGAAGTCAGAAGCTAAGAATTAGTAGTTAGGAGTTAATATAACTTCTAACTACTAATTTGTATCACGACCTACTGTGTTAGAACTGATCTTTTTACTTATTCGTGGCATTCAACCATTTTTAGTCCCTATTTGCTTTGTCAGTGCTTGGACTGTAATTATTCTCGTTGCTTGGAGTCTCTGGGCGGCAGCGCGAGATAGTGTAAGTACGGCCAAGCAAATGCATCAAATCCCCTGTACTAACTGTCAATTTTTTACAGACGATTACCGCCTTAAATGCACCGTACACCCCTCCACTGCCAATACAGAAGAAGCAATCCATTGTATTGACTATCAACCGAAGACGAATCCTTATTTGTACTAGACAGATGAAGAAGTAGGGGATAACAAATACCCTTAACTTTAGACTATTGATCCTTGTACAGACGCGATTAATCGCGTCTCTACTCTAGACCAATCTCTAACAAAACCTTTAAAACACCTCGACTCTGAGCATGTTTAAATGCTGTCAATCCTTCAACGAGGGGGTAGCAGGCATGAATAAGGGGTTGTACATCCACTTGTCCTGTGGCTAACAGCTCAAGTGCAGGGAGAAAGGGACCGCAACGGGAACCGATGAGAGTGATTTCGTCCACTACTAAAGAGGAAGCATCCAGGTTGAGATTGCCTGCATAAGTACTTTTAAGTACTAGGGTACCTCGGGGACGCAAGGCACGACGGGCGATCGCAAATCCTTCTGGATTGCCAGTACATTCTACTGAGATATCGAAGGCTTTGTCTGTGACAGCGTTGGCTAGACTAGTTTTGATACCCCGTGCCTCTAAGTTAGCAAGTTTATCTCGATGACGCCCCACAGCCAAAAGCTCGCAGCCAGTTAGAGCTAGTGTTTGCGCTACCAGTTGCCCCAGTTTGCCATCTCCAACTACTAACACCCTGTCATCTGGACACAATGGCACTTGCTGCTGAATTTCTAGAGCTGCTGCTAAAGGTTCGGTAAAAGTTGCTACTTCTGTTGGCACATGCTCAGGTACAGGGTACAGATTCTCCACTGGCAAACAGAGATAGTCAGCAAAGGCTCCATGACGGTTAACAATCCCTAGGACAGTGCGGTTTTCACAGTGAGTCGGTTGTCTGCGACGGCAAAACCGACAATGCCCGCAGACAGCGTTGATTTCTCCGACTACACGCTGATTAACTAGGTGTTCTGGCCCTTGTTCGACGACGCCGACAAATTCGTGACCTAAAATACCAGTGTAAGGATAGTAGCCTCTGAGTAGTTCCAGGTCAGTATTACAAATACCTGCACGCAGGACGCGCACGAGAGCTTCTCCCGGTGACGGTTCAGGAATAGGAATGTCTGTGCGTACTTGTAATTGGTTGTTTTCCAGCCAAAGTCCTTGCATTTTCCTGCCTCTTTTGCCTTACTAGTCGTGATGCGTAAAGCCCCCGTGCAACAGATGCGGGGGATATAAGCGAACAGGCTGAATTCATTCAGCCATGATGTGGATCATTGATGTACTCCAAAACTCTTTGAGTACTAATTTTTCCAGTCGTGTCAAACATATAAGAGTGCGTCCAGAGACTAGGAAGTTTTAATAATTCTGGAAACTCTTTTCTCAGATACTTTGAAGAACGTCCTTTGAACGCTTTCACGACTTGAGCAATTGAATGATGAGGGTCATACTCTACTAATAGATGTATATGATCTGGCGCAATTTCTAAAGCTTTAATCACCCACTTATTGTCGTTAGCGACAGACTGGAATATTTGAATACAACGAAGCTTCAAGTCTTCTTTACTGGCAAATACCCTCCTGCGTCTACATGGTATCCAAACTAAGTGAACTGTTGCTAATCCTAGACAGTGATTGTAGTGATTATATACAGATTTCATGTAGATGAGTATTGATTGTCTACATTAATGATGGTACTATAAGATGATGAAAACACTAAAGTTCAAGTTGTACCAACACAAGCGGAATAGATTCCTCAAGCGGTCAATAAACGCTGCTGGGGTAATTTATAATCACTGTATTGCTCTCCACAAACGCTACTACCGTATGTGGGGAAAACACTTGAACTGTGCAAAACTTCAGGCTCATATCGCTAAACTACGAAATAGATGGTATCCCAGCAGTAAAACTTGTTTCAACTGTGGACATATTCTAGATAGTTTAGATTTGTCAGTTAGAGAGTGGCGTTGCCCCAGTTGTCAGTCGATTAATGGGCGCGATGAAAACGCCGCTAAGAACATTCAAGCAGTCGGGGCATCGACTGCTGGCTTAGGCGATGTCAGACAGTATGAAACTGCAATTGCTGTTTGAAGCTAGAATTCCCTGAATTTAGCGGAGCACATTCGGGGGAGTATGTCAAAAGTAGTTTCAAGTTTTACAAGAGAATACCAAATATAGCGGTTCTCGTTTGGATGCAATACAGTTTGACCTCTCTCCAAACCTCTCTCCTAAAAGGAGAGAGGCTTTGAATCTTACTCCCCTTCCCTACAAGGGAAGGGGCTGGGGGTTAGGTCTGTATTGCACTCAACTGATAACCGCTATAGTTGGGCTGCTGCCTCACATCCAAGTCAATTTTTTGGCTTTAGTAGATGAGACAGCAGCCCACTGTCAACGAGTATATAATTCAATACGCTTGGGTTAAGCCTAAAAAATAAAATTATGTAGTAGCGCAGCAAGCTTAAAATATTGGGTTCAAAAAATCTAGAGAATCTAGAATTTAACCTCTCTACGATTACTCAAGCCAGCATTTTAGCCTAGACGTGCTAGTAGGTTGGGTTTCACTCCGTTCAACCCAACCTACAATTATTCTTAACCCAAGCGTATTGGTATATAATTTTTGAGAGCAAGTTTAATTTTGGGAACTTACCTCAACTTTGCTTAACCAAGTAACGAGATCTTCAGAGTGAAGTGCTATCTCACTTCCTAAAGTTTTGACATAGAGAAGTCCGTCGCTAATCATTAAATCTCTAATTGGATACCATGAATCTCGTGTCCTAATCAGAAGTTCTAACGGGATTCCTGGTCGTAAAGCATACTTACGATATTTCCACCAAGCCCGCCATAGAAAAACAGATTTAGTACACTGCATCTGATAGCCTTTTGGAACTTCGCAGTATTGATATTTATAAAAACTACGACTATCTATTTCTCCTTTAAGAAGATAACTGGATTCTGCTAATACCTGATTTATTAATTCCCAGTGAGATGAGTTTGCGTGAATCAAAAATTCAGGTAATGTGTTAGATAGTTGGGTGGTGGCAATTACACCTTCAGCTTTTGCCGTCAATTGGTTAATTTTATACACTGTTTGCGCTGTCAAAGAAGGGTTTGACAACAAAACGTCTTTTTTCAGAACGGAATTCTGCACAAACTCTCGAATTAAGTCTAAATTAGACAACATAAAATTGTTTATAATAATTGAACTAGTGTGTGATATGCTACAACACTATGTAAATTAATAACTACACTAGTCTTTGACTCAATTCAGGATTATCGCAAGCTTTATTTATACTAAAACCCTTGATTAGGGCTTTTTTAGTTTAATATCGGGTATACCGCTAAAAGACTGCTTGATCAAATCACTGTTTGTCTCCGGGCAGCAAAGCAGCTCTTTAAATTTTTACATCTTTGAGAAACGGTGTAAATACTGGAACTAATTCTGGGCGACTAACGGCAAGGGTGGGAAAAGAGCGATCGCTATAATCTTCTCCTGGCGACAAAGGAAACGGCTCAGAATTGAGTGATACCCAGACGCCGCCAGCTGCTTGAACAATTACCCAAGCCCCCGCCAAGTCCCAAACTTTTGGTGTCGCCTCAATACCACCCAGTGTCGCCCCAGTAGCAACCATGAGGAAGTTATAGCTAGCCACACCGAGCATCCGAATTTTGCAGGGAAAGCCGTTGCGGATAATTGCGGTGCTGCGGGAACAGAGGTTAAAAAAGTGATTATTGCTGGGACTATCAACACTGGTGTGGATGGGGTGATGATTGAGAAATGCGCCTGTTGGTACTGTTAACCCAGATGAACCTGCCCAGAAACCGTGAAAAGCTTGAGCCAGTGGCGGTGCGTAAACATAACCAAAAATGGGTGTGCCTTGATATAGTAAACCCAGAGAAATTGTCCAGATGGGAATGCCGCGTGTAAAGTTGGTTGTACCGTCCAAAGGGTCAATTACCCAGCACCATTCTGTACCGGGAAAAACTTGATCGCTCTCTTCGCTCAAAATCCCGTAACCGGAGAAGTTAGAAGCGATCGCATCCCGAATTTCTTGATCTGCCCATTTATCCGCTTGCGTTACCAAACTACCATCGGCTTTTTGCAAAGCCTGCACCTGCCCAAAATCTTGCATCAGCTGCTTTCCCACTCTGGTAGTGGTAGTTTGGGCAAAATCGAGAATCGTTGTCCAAAAATCACTCATTGATTAATTCTCGCGCAAAGACGTACCTGAACTAAGTTAGGTATATTCAGGTTTTGACTGGTGAAGTCTCTTTAGTCTAAATCACTTTCTAAAACAGAAGCGATCGCTTGCTTGGTACTTGTTTGAAATTCTGCTACATTCACCCGGTTGAGAAACCAAATCGACAGCACCATCCCCACGGCTTCTAAGGCAAATACTAGTCCATAAGCTAGCTCTAGGCTTGGTAGCAGCTTGCGTCCAATATCCAAGACTGTACCTCCGATTACCACCGCCACACCTCTAGAAAGGGACTGCGCTAGCCCCCATGCTCCAATAAATGTGCCTGCGGCTTCTGCTGCGGTGAGATCCAACATTAAGCTAATTGCTGCCGTTGTTAAGAAACCTGTGGCTAAACCGAACAATACCAAACCTAGTTTAAGAACTGCTGCATTAGCTGTGAATCCTGATATACCTAGCAATATTGCACAGAATGCTACTAACATACAGCCTAGACGTGCAGTTCTGCGCTTACCCAAACGCGGCACAATATAAAAGCCAGTAACGACGTAGGCAATCAATAGACCTGTTCCATAAAAAATATTTAATTTGGTACTTTCCGCTAAGGGCATACCAAACACTTGACCCGCGTAAGGTTCCAAAATCGGGTCTTGCATAAACAAACTGATGGTCATTACCAATAAAAAGGTAAAGAATATACCTGTTTGTGGACTAGCTGTCAAGATTTTCCAAGCATTGCCTAGAGTAATGCTATCTTCCCGGTTCACCAGTGTGGAACGGGTTGAGTATTGAGAGTACTTTTTTTCTACGCCCAATGTTGCTGCGATCGCCAACCCAAATACAATTGCTGGAACGATGGTAAACAGTCTGTTGATCCCTGCCTGCAAGGTTGCTAGTGTTGCTTCTGGCGTTAATTGCTTGAGCAAGCTGGAACTGATAATCGCCCCAACAATAATCCCCACCATCAGCATTGACCAAACAACACCGACCACTTTGGAACGGTTATCTTCTTCAGATATATCCACCAACAAAGCAGCAAAGGCAGTGCCACTAGCACAAATTCCTAGACCGTATATAGCAAAAACTAAAGCTAGAAGTGCTGTCCAGCCCATTGTTTGGGTTGACCATATCCAACCGCCTGCACTACTGGCGGCAAGATTCATCTGCCACATTACTTGTACAGCTAAAAAGGCGGCGATCGCAAATATCGCTGCTCCCACCCAAACATAAGCTGTGCGGTGGTAACCCCATAACGGCTTGGCATCGGAAATCTGACCGAACCAGACGCGGGAAGGAGAAACAAATAAGGGCAGTGCTAGCACTACTGAGACTAGCGTTGCTGGAATTGCTATTTCCTGAATCATGACTCTGTTGAGTACGCCCAGAGTCAAGATGGACATCATGCTCAACCCCATTTGGAATAAGCCCAGCCGGAACATGGTCAGCAGGTTTACTCTTGGCACAGATAGGGATTTTGTTTCGGTATCAAATACTTCACCGCTTGCCATAGCTACTTTTTCGTATGGTTTATAGGATTTAATCTGTCTTATTTAAATAAAGATAAACCCTACCCGCTCCAAATCAGCGAACGAAAAGTGGAAGTTGCTGATCGCACTTATTTGGCAAATACCAATTCATGAAAACTATGACACATTTATCTCCCGACTTGGCACCGTCAACACCTCGATTAGCATAAGCTTCAGCCAAGTTAGGATTAATCTTTAGGGCTTGGTTGTAATCTGCGATGTCTACGACGGGCTACGCCTACGGATAACGAGAGAATTTTAGGATGAAGTAGTGAAACGAGATTCAATTTACTATCAAATTTTTAAGCGCTTTCCTGGGTTACTCTTTGAACTGGTTGATAATCCTCCTCTGCAAGGGCAAAACTATCGATTTGAATCACTTGAAGTCAAAGAAACCGCTTTTCGCATTGATGGTGTGTTTTTACCTCCAGAGGATGCAACATCCAAGGTGATCTTTTTTGCTGAAGTTCAATTCCAAAAAGCGGAAAGTGCGGTCTTGGGGTCTCCCCAAGTAGAGCAACTTTCCAAGACAGATGAAGCCCTCTACCATCGGTTCTTTACCGAGTCGCTGATGTACCTGAACCGGAATCGTTCTCAGTACGATGACTGGTTTTGTGTGGTAATTTTTTCATCACGCTCTTTGGAACCAAATGATAAAAAAACTCATCGAATATTTCTCAACAGCGACCAAGTGCAGCAAATCTATTTAGATGAGTTAGGCGCGACTAATCAGCAGCCAATAGGCATCAACTTGATGCAGTTGACTCTAGCATCAGATGAAGTGATGGCAGAGCAAGCAAAGCAATTGATTGAGCGGGTAAAATTAGAGGAAGCGGACACACTGCCGAAAAACGAAATATTAGACATCATCACCACAATCGCCGTTTATAAGTTTTCTTCGTTGAGTAGAGAGGAGGTTGAAGCTATGCTAGGACTGACTTTGGAGCAAACAAGGGTTTATCAGGAAGCGAAAGCTGAGGGTCGAGAAGAAGGTCGAGAAGAACGGGAAGCTGAAATGTTGAAACTTACCGTGCCTCTGTTACTAAAAACAGGGATGAGTGTGGAGCAGATTGCTCAACACCTCAATGTTGATATAGAAGCTGTCCAGATCGCCGCACAGCAAAACACATAGAAAAGATAAACTGTTCGATATTGCAACAAAGGTGTATTTTCAGGTTCTAGACCACTTGGAAATATCAACCAACAATAGGAGAGATTCAGTAGCTTAATATATAAAAATTGAACCCACTATTGAACAGTTAAAGGCTTTCTACGATTTATGTGTGCGAGTCAGTAACTTACTACAAACAATTGAGCTAACCAGGTACGACACGCGATCGCAAAGAAAAGAATAGTAGTACTAATAGGTCAAACAATTCAAGTAGAAATTTTGAGTAACGGAGAGTAAATCATATAATGAGCGATGCAAATTATCGGCAATTAACTGAAGCAGAATTACGGGAATATATAAAGTATTATCCCCAAGATGAGGAAGCATTTCAGCATTATCTGAGGATTGTTAGAGCTAAGCCAAATAGGATTGTGGTTAGCACAGGTGAGCAGTTTGAGGCTGAGTTAAAGAAAAGACTGGCATTATGAGATGCGCCGCGATCGCGTAAGTATTACATAGCACTGACTCAAAGAACATTTGTCGCCGAAAGTTATAGAATTTCATCCACCAGAACCGTACCACCCTCACAAAAATCTATACTGAGATGATAATTTTCAAGCAATGCGGTTCCAATGAGTGGACGACGACCCATTGCTAGCACTGCAACATTACGCTCTACACTATTCCATAAAATTGTTGCCAAATAAACATCGGTTTCTACGCTGGAATTGTTAGCAAGGTTTGCGTTGATGCTGATGAGGTAGGGCAAGCCAAGATCAACAATCACAGAAAGCGGCAAGGTTAAGAACCCTTCAAACCCTGTATCAATAACACATTCGATTTCTACACCTGAACGTTCTGGGGGAAGAATAATTACACTCATTCTTGCCTGAAGTCCAACTACAGTCCCGTGTATCACTGTGCCGTCCTGAACAATGTGCCACCAACTGCATAAACGGCATCAAAACCAATTCTTTCTCCCCAAAGTGCTGCATCGGTTTGCTTGGATCGTAATCGAAGACTCGTTTCGACTAAATCATCACCGATTTCGTAATCTCCTGTTTCAACATTAATCGAGATAATTTTGCCAATGTTCTCTTGTGTCTCAACTTTGGCACGGATACTTCTTTGATAGAGTTCCTTTCCACGTCGGGCGACTTCTTGGCTACTGAGCGTAGGGTGGGACATAAATAAATCCCCTGTTTAAGCTGCTAAATTCTTCACTTCATTGTAGAGCAGAAGCTACAGAGGTTAGAGAGCTTTGTTTTGGCATCAAGTACTTTACCACTTACCAGAGCTAATTTTTTGTATGGGAGGATCAATTTTTGGGTTTGGCGGTGAGGCGATCGCCCCAAAATGTGACAGATTAAGATGCTTATGACTTCATCGGATTTGGGACTTGGTAGCAGGCGACTCCAGTCTTTAACCTTTGCATAGCCCATCTACTCCACCCAAAAAGATCCTAAACACCGCCTGTCTTTTGGGTACTTCGGAGCTTGTCCTGTAAGCATAACTGGATTAAATGCTGCTGGACATTAGTAGGATCTAACTGAGATAGTTGCCTACTTCTACTTTTACTGCTAATACTGGTGTCAGAATTAGCGATCGCCATATAAATGTATCATTAACATCTAAGCATCTCAGACTTTACTAAGGTTATCAGGGATATGGAACAAATATTAAACGAATACTGTAAACAATTTAATCCTGGGCTGCTTCTCCTGAGTAGGCCGACTGGTTCTGGTAAAACATACACTGTCCTCAAATTTATTTATTCTAATTACGAGGAATTTGCTGCTCAAAATAGAAAAATACTATTTATTACTAACCTTAAGAAAAACTTGCCAATTGACGAACTCAAAGAGCGTTTTATTGCTGACGGAAAGGAAGATGAATTTGACAAATATGTTCTTTTTATTGATTCTAATATAGATTCTGTTACTAAAAATATACTCCCTCTTGATGATGAAATTCCTGATCAATTCAAGACAGAAATTTATAAAAAATTAAAGTCTCACATAGAAACACTCCAAAATCGTCAACTTCCCAAAGAATTTAAAGATAGCTGGGAAACAGAAATTCGTAGAATTATTGAGCCAAAATTCCGAAAAACTATTATAGAAGCATTGAAGAATAATTTCAAAACAAAAAATTCCCGACTTTTGGCTATAAAGAATGATCAAGACTATCAATGGATTGGAAAATTATATCCCGCAGTATTTACAGATGAAAAAACTATTTTTTTCCTTAGCATAGATAAGTTCGTCGCTAAAAATACGACACTAGTTGAGAATTCATATTACTTTAATGAACGGTTTATTGATCAAGCACTTATTTTTATTGATGAGTTTGATACGACCAAAGAAGCTGTACTCAACAATATCATTAAATCAGGCTTGCAGCATCGAGTGGATCTTCTTGATTTATTCTTGAATATTCATAACCATCTTATGCCAAACGAATGTCCTGAACTGCTTAGTAAAGAATCTGAATGGTTCCAGAAAAAATCTGGTGGTAAAAATTGGTTAGCCCCGCGACAACAGATTGAAACCTTTCGAAAGAAAGCTAATGACATATTCACCACATATAAATTACAACATACCTGTAAATCTCATGAAGAGTTTTCTACAAATAAAAGGAACTTTCTGTTTTATGATTACCAATTCCATAATGTGCTAGATCGTCATCAGCGTATTGAGATTATTGAAGATTCACAAACCCTTACAAATTGGATTAAGGCTTTTGATACTAAAACAAAAAAAACTGGTGTCGATATTCACGAACTGCTGAGTAATATTACCGGATTTTTAACCTACTTTCAGACAGGAATTAAGTATTTAGCCAATAACTATCGTCATCTGAAAGACGAAAATAAGAGTATTAACGAAGCCTTTTCCCTTGAATTTGCTGTTAAGAGCGTTCTTAATCATTTTCGCCTTGATGATACAGATGTCGAATTTTTAACTAGTAAAATTCTGGAAGATGACTTTTCTTATGGCTTGCAAACTGACAAAGGAACAATCCAGCGTCAGGGGTTTTATGATACAGGCTTTCGTTACCACGATATCGTGGATAGTGATGAGCATGATACGTTATCGAAAATATATATGTTGAACTTCAGCCGTACACCCGAATCCTTTTTGGCTGGAGTTTGCTCAAAGGCTATGGTAGTCGGCATTTCTGCGACTGCTGGACTTTATACCAACATTGGAAATTACGATCTTGAATATCTGAAATCCCGTTTGGGAAACTCATTTATACGTCTTAAAGAAGATGCTATTATCAGGCTCAAAAACGCATATTCTGAAGCAACTAAAGGATATGATCAAGTTGTCATAAAAACTGAGTTTATTGGAACAGATTCGCAGAAGGAAGCAATCAAACAGCTTGAGGAGCTTTTGCGTGACAGAGAAGCAGCACACGCTTTATGGAACGATCTTCGTCATAAAAATACTGATGATGATGAGAAGAGTCTTGAATTCTCATTTTGCCGTTATGTGAGAGCGTTGACTGCATGGAAATATTTTCTGGATCACTCTGATTGTCATGCGTTTCTGTGTCTCTTCAGTAAATTACCACAGCCTTCTGATCCAAAGTTCGACCTAAATATATTGTATGAGTACGCGAAATTACTATTGGATGACAATCAAGATGTCATAGATGGTAGTGTAGATGATACGATTTTCCTACTTAGAGGAGAAAACTTTGACGAAAATAAAAAGAAACTTCTAAATGAACTGAAAGATAACAAACGCCGATTCATTATTTCTACCTACCAAACAATTGGAGTTGGACAAAATCTACAATTTCCCATTCCTTCTAACCTAGAGCCAATACATATTAACAGCTTTCCCAAGCATTCAGATATGGATATTAATGGTATTTATCTAGATAGCCCAAGAAATCTGCTTGTAAGTATTTTTGAGAGTAATCTCAAAGATGATGATTTTATCAAATACATTTTTCAATTGGAATTTCTTCGTGAAAATGGAGCCTTTTCCCTAAACACATTTAAGAGCAAGTTGGATGAAGCCTTTCATAGATATATAGGAAGATATAAGCCTAAGCGAAAGGCTGATGACTTCATCAGCTTATACAATACAGGTGCTTATTCACTCTTCTTGAATAAAATAATTATTCAAGCCATAGGTCGGATATGTCGAACCAATATGAAGGCTCCAACAATCCATATTCTTGCTGATGCTTCAATCCGAAAACATCTAACCAGATTTTCTATACCAGAAGATGTAATTCCTGTTCGTGAATATACTGCTCTGCTGGAATTAGCTGGTGAATCCACTAAACAATCTGAAGATTTAATCGAAGCGCAAAACCGTGCATCCAACAAAAGCAATCAGAGTTATGCTTATATACGTCGCCAACTGAATACGCCGTGGACACCTAAGACTATTAAAGAATGGCAGAATCTTAGAGAGCAAGTTCTCCGTCAACCCGCTATTACCAAAGAGTCAGAATGCAATCCGAACTGGAATAGTATTATTTACCTTAAACTTCCAAAGGCTGTCTCTTCATATCGTTATTTAGAAGAATACGACTATAGTGAAATTGAAGTTTTCTTTTCTGAGGAATACGGGAAAAAAGAAGTCAAAGAAGTGAGTGAAGGAACTGCGCGTCTTTCAAATTTAATGAGAATCGATATCTTACATAAATTGTTCATTGATTCTGGCTGGACAACAGCATTCCCTGAATCTGAACTTATGCTGACACCTCCAATGTTCAACAATATTTATAAAGGGGCATTAGGCGAAGTATGCGGGAAACATATTTTTCAAAGCCTCTTAAATATTGACTTGCTAGAACTGGATGTCGATGAATTTGAACGCTTTGACTTCAAAACGGAGCAGAATATTTATATAGACTTCAAGTTATGGAACGATCAGGTTGCAGTACCAGCTGATGAATTAATTGATAAAATCCGTGAGAAAATGGCGATCGTTAAGGCAGAAAAGGTTTTTGTCATCAACATTCTTGGTACTTCAAACACAGCTTTCCGTCCAATTATCTCCGACAACTTACCACTTACAAGCACCTTGCTTAAAAGTCCAAAACAACTTCACTCAAAACTTGATGGTCAGGGAATACATATAGTTGATAGAGTCAATGATGAAGAGTCTGTTTATTTAGTAATGACACTGAAACAATTGCTTCTTCCTTATATCACTGATGAAAACTTAATTACTGTTGGTAAACGTGATAAAAAAGACGCTCTAAATTTTAGAATTATTCATGATGCCGACTTTTATGAAAAGATGGGACAGGAAGACGAATATCTACCTTCAACAGATGAATTTCGGCGGCAGCACCTCACAATTGAATCAAGCATAAATGTCTCTGACGCTATTGTTAAAACAATTATAAAAGAACAGCTTATAAAGCGTGATATTAGCTCTCGAACATTGAACCTGTTTGATTGGGCTAAACTTGAATTAAAAGGAGTTTGGACTTTTGCTGCTTGGGATGAAGATAGAAATCACGTTATTTTTATGGAAATCCAACCAAATGGTAATTTTGAATTCTATGAAATAGAAGATCGAGGCATATTTAACTGGGAAAAATTTGACAAATATAAAGATGCTATGATAGATAGTAGCTCTGGAGATAAAAGCAGGACATTGGAAGGTCTTGTTATTTCTGATACAGGTGATATAAATCAGATATTCCGTAGCGATGAAATTACCATTCCTGAGCTTTCTAAAATTGAAGCTATTATCAACGAAGTCGAAACTGAGTTTCCCGAAAATAAGCGAAGTGGAAACGCTTTGGCAGTGTTGATACAAGAATTTATGACTGAAAGTTCTAGGAAAGACAATGAAGAACTTGTGAGATTTTCCGATGAATTGCAAATTTTGGGTAGCAATGAACTAGACAAAAAAAGCTTCAAAAAACTTCTGAATGAAAGGCTAGGAAAGAGTTCAAATATTTCATCTGAATTACGGAACTATCTTCTAAACAAACATAACATAAGGCTGATTTTTTCAAAACAGAAGGAAAATCTTGAAGATTTATTTGACGCTTCTCTCAATATAAAATATTTCGGTGAAACTGAAAAAGAAGCGTATTATTTCGTGGGAGATCGAAATGTAAAAGATTATTCTTTCAAAGATGCCTGTCATCTCCGTCAAATCGTTGCAGTAAATGACTGGAAACTAATATTCAGACAACTCCTTCAAACTATGGATGTTGATTTTGTCCGCACAGGGCAAAGTACCGTAATCCCTTTTCCATTTAAGTATATTAGGGAGTATAAAAATTTTGGCGTTGCTAAATGACTGTATGAATCAGTATTTATAAACTGCAATAACTCTTAGTTTGATACATTCTACTTATGTTTCATGAAACCCCAATACACGGAAAAAGAGAATACATTACACTATAAAAGTCAAAAAGCTTGAACAAAGACTTATCGCAACATTGAGCAGGAACTAGCTAAAAAATAGCGATGGGCTACGCCCCGCCGGAGGCGATCGCATTGACTAGCAGATCGTGCAGGGTTGATCCCTTAATCAATTACGCTATTCAATCCCCGTTTCTTAACTAGGTACAACAGCTTAAGAGCGGTGCCACTGGGACGCTTCTGACCGATTTCCCACTTTTGAACCGTTGATAGACTTGTATTCAAAATCGCAGCAAATACTGCCTGGCTGACATGAGATGATTCGCGTATTTGCTTAATTTGCTTAGGTTCTAGCGGTTCAATCGGAGACACGCACAGACGGTCGAATTCACGCAATGTAGTCTGAACCATCAGTCCAGCCTTGTGCAGCCCCGTAGCCGTTTCGTGAACGGCTTCAAGAATCGCTGATTTTTTCTTCGGCATTGTAAATTACCTCTATCAATTCATCTTCAAGCTTGGCTTTTTCGAGATCCTGTAGCGTGTAGAACAACAGCACCGATGCCAGCTTTTTTAATGCTTCTTCTTCTTTTTTATTCATGTTGCTGCGCTCGTTTTTCGGGAAGCCGAAAACAAAAAACCAGCAATCTCCCTTGTTTGTGACGATACACTAGAAAAGTAAAGAAATGTAAACAAAATAAATTTTGCCAACATGGAAACCATCACATTGGGGCAGAATGGCCCAGTTGTTACACCCTTGTGCATTGGCACCTGGGCTTGGGGTGATAAACTGTTTTGGAATTATGGCGATCGCTATGGTTCAGAGCAGTTACAAGAAGCCTTTACAGCAGCCTTAGAAGCTGGTGTTACCTTCTTCGACACTGCCGAAATTTACGGAATGGGAAAGAGTGAGCAATTTTTGGGGCAATTTCTGCAACAGACACAAGAACCTGTGCAGATTGCTACGAAATTTGGCCCCCTACCGTGGCGATTTACAGGTCAATCTGTCTCTGACGCCTTAACAGAAAGCCTCAAACGACTACAACTAGAGCGAATCGCCCTGTATCAAGTGCATTGGCCTTTTGCTTTCTTTTTGAGTCAAAAAACTTTGATGAACGCCCTAGCGGATGAGGTGAAGCGGGGCAGAATTGCCGCAGTAGGCGTGAGTAATTACTCGGCAGAACAAATGCAAGACGCGCATCAAATATTAGCAGCCCGTGGAGTACCTTTGGCTGTGAACCAAGTACGCTACTCTTTACTCACTCGCCAAATTGAAAGCAAGGGTATTGTTAAAACTGCCCGTGAATTGGGTGTCACCCTCTTGGCATACAGTCCTTTGGCTCAAGGATTACTCACAGGGAAGTACACTACTGATAGTGCTGAAACTCCCAGTGGTGCTAGAAAGATAGACCCGCGATTTAGTAGAGAAGGCTTGCAAAAAATTGCACCTGTGATATCTTTGCTACGCAGCTTAGGAGAAAAACACGATCGCACCCCTGCCCAAGTTGCTCTCAACTGGTTAATTGCTCAGGGGAACGTAATTCCCATTGCTGGAGTGAAGACAGCCCAACAGGTACGTCAGAATGCTGGTGCTTTGGGTTGGAGATTGAGCGACGATGAAATTGGGCAGCTAGAAGAAGTTAGTCGTATTTGGCTGTAGAAACGTTGCAATGCAACGTCTCTACTCAAACACAGGGGGCCACAGTTCTGATACTGCTAGCTCCCAACTTGGTAGTAAATCTGGTAGTGTCAGTTTGTCGTTGTCTTGCAAAACTACTGGCTCTTGGTTGAGCCGATAAACTGATAGCGTCAATTTGTCAGGATCAATAAGGATACCAACTGTAGAGCCAAGTTGTAGGAATAGCTGAATCTTTTCTACCAGTGATTTGATGCGGTCTGACTTAGATTTTATCTCTACCATCAAGTCAGGTACTAGCTCCACAAAATCGCGCTGGCTTTTTTTGAGTCTATCAGCACGAACAAAAGACACATCGGGAGCGCGGAGATTTCGTTTTTCATTATCAGATCCTGTTCCATTTTCAGTTTCTAATGTAGGCAAAATGAAACCAGCGCTAGAACCAGTTACTCGTCCTAGTTTTCGTGGACGTACCCAGTTACCAAGCAATCTAATTAACTCAGCACCTATTTCTTCAGAAACATAATCAGATGGGCCCATAACAAGTATATTTCCATCTACTAGCTCCATCTGCCATTCGGGATGATCTGCTTGTAGTTGCTCTAAGTCTGTAATGGTGAACATAAGACTATGGAGAATATATTTTTAAATTATGTTCCTACAAACTGATATAAGTTAGCCGGATAGTTAAAAAGCCAAAAGTCAAAATCTTGACTCTTGACTCTTGTACAGACGCGATTAATCGCGTCTGTACTCTTGACTTTTAGCTCTAGACTAAGAAGCTGATTCCCTGGCTGTATGTGAACCTAGCTTTTGATTAGTAGGTGATACAGAAGAATCGCGTTGGCTTGTCCGCAGTTTAGGCTTAGGAGAAGCATGTCTTTCTTCTTCGCCAGTGCTGCTATCTGATTTCCACGCTGAACGTGGGCGATCGCCATTCGACTCACGACGTTTGTTCAGTCTTGGTTTGGGACTAGGTGCGCTGTCTTCTTGGGGAATTTCCACATCCGATTGTAACCAAGCGGGGCGAGTTTGATCGTAAGCGATTTGCAATGCAGCTGCTGCGATCGCTTGAGCATCATATTTTTCAATTAGTTCGCTAACTATCGGCAAGAATGAAGCAAGACGTTCGCCTGTCAAAGCCTCTCCCACTTGTTCTTGCAATTTCAGGATGTGTCGCGCTTCAATCTGTGCCCGTGTCGGAATCGTCAGCAATTGCCAATTTTGACGGTTATGGCGTTCAAATGTCTGCTGCTTGCGGCGCTCAAAAGGCTGCACTAAAGAAATGGCAGTTCCTTCTTTACCTGCTCGACCAGTACGACCAATCCGGTGAACGTAAGTTTCCGCACTATCAGGTAAGTCGTAGTTGATCACATGAGACAGTTGATCGACATCTAATCCCCTTGCTGCAATATCAGTTGCTACTACCCAGCGCACCTGACGATTACGGAATCTGATCAACAAACGCTCCCGTGCTTGTTGCGACAAATCACCGTGGTATTCATCTACACTGTGACCTGCGGCTTGCAGTTGACTGGTGAGTTCTGCGGCTGTGCGTCTGGTACGGACAAAGATTAAAGCTGTTTCTGGGTCTTCCATTTCCAGAATGGGCTGTAAAGCTTTGGCTTTTGTCCAGTGACGGGGGATGAGGTAAGCTACCTGATTAATTTTATTGGGGGCGGCTTTTGGCTGCTCAACAGTGACTGTAGCTGGCGATCGCAAAAACTTGTTCACCAACATCCGAATCGATGCTGGCATTGTCGCCGAGAATAAAGCTGTTTGGCGGTCTTGGGGTGCTTGTGAGAGGATTTTAATCACATCATCAATAAAGCCCATGCTCAACATTTCATCGGCTTCATCCAACACAAACCACTTCACATGATCGAGCTTTAAGCAGCCGCGATCCAGCAAGTCAATCACCCGTCCTGGCGTACCTACCACCATGTGAACGCCACGCTTAAGTTGTAAAATTTGGCGGTCAATTGATTGACCACCATAGATTGCTAATACCCGCAATCCTTCATTCCCGATGAACTGCTCAATGGCATCGTGAACTTGCATTGCTAATTCACGAGTTGGTGTTAAAACCAAGGCTTGCACGGATCTTTGATTAATATCCAGCCGCTCTAAAATTGGCAGCGAAAATGCTGCTGTTTTACCCGTTCCTGTTTGAGATTGACCCACCACATCACGACCCGCCAGCAGTTGGGGAATGGCTTGTACTTGAATATTAGTTGGTGTGGTAAAGCCGATTTTTTCTAGTTGTTCGACACGTTCTTGGGAAATGCCTAATTCTTGAAACGAAAGATTCATTAATGCTCCTAAATTTTTTGTAAGGATTTTTGGATTAGTCATTTAGTCATTTAGTCATTAGTCATCAGTCATTGGTTATTGGCTATTAGTGAGCCAAGGGCGATAGCGTAGCCTCAACTCTTAGAGAGGTTATGCCAGCGTGTCCGCGAGCGTTTCAGTTAAACCCCCATAAAAACTGCCATTAATGCAGCGTTGAAATTAGGATAAGGGCGAATCTGTAAGGGTCATTTAACAAAGGACAAAGGACAAAAGACAAATGACAACTTAGTTATTGACTACTTGACCATAGAGGTCGTATGTATCAGCGTGGTGAATCGCTATTGGCACGATGGTTCCTAACTTAGCCTGGCCTTTGACATACACCAGACCATCGACCTCTGGGGAATATCTACCTGAGCGACCGATTAATTCACCACTTTCAGGATTTTCTTGCTCAATCAGGACATCAACGATTTTGCCTACTTCCTGTTGATTCTTCTTTTGAGAAATCGGTTGCTGGAGTTCCATCAGTTGGTATCGGCGCTCGTCCATCACTTCTTGGGGCAACTGATTTGGTAGCTTGTAAGCGGGAGTTCCCTCCTCAGCCGAAAAAGTGAAGACACCAACATGGTCAAATTCATGTCGCTGGACGAACTCTAGTAGATGCTCAAAATGCTCTGTTGTTTCTCCTGGGAAACCAACAATAAATGTTGTCCGCAGTACGGCTGTTGGTAGCGCCGTTTTGATGCGATCAATAATCCCATCATTTACACGTCCTTGCCAAGGACGGTTCATGGCGCGGAGAATCTCTGGATGAGAATGTTGCAAGGGCAAATCTAGATAGGGCAAGACGTTGGGTGTTTCTTGAATCGCCGCTATGACATCTGGGGTCAATCCAGTGGGATAAGCGTAGTGCATTCTTATCCACGGTACATCTACTTTACCCAAAGCGCGAAGTAATTCAGCTAACTTTGGCTGTCCGTAAATATCCATACCGTAATTAGTCGTAATTTGGGAAATTAGAATAATTTCCTGTACCCCTTGACTAACTAACTGCTCGGCTTCTGCGACGATAGATTCAATAGTACGCGATCGCTGGTTTCCTCGCAGATAGGGAATTATACAAAACGCACAACGATAATCACATCCTTCGGCAACCCGTAAGTAAGCTACGCCTTCAGTTGTAGTACGATAGCGCGGTGTAGTCTCATCTGCAATGTAGGTTGGTTCGATACTAACCTGTTTAACCCGCTCTCCTTGTTCTGCCCGCTCAATTACATTTACAATTTTGTGATAGTCGCCTGTGCCTACCACAGCTACTGCTTCCGGCAATTCCTCCAACAATTGTTCTTGGAAGTGTTGTGCCATACAACCAGTGATTACGATTTTTTTGTTTGCCTCTGCCAGTTCTACCAAAGTTCTGACAGATTCTTCCCTTGCGGCTTCAATAAAACTACAAGTATTAACAATAACGTAATCTGCTAACTCTTCATTTGTATCTACACCGTAGCCTGCTTCTACCAGCAGCCCTAACATGTGTTCTGTATCAATTCGGTTTTTCTCGCAGCCTAAGTGAGAAATTGAAATTGTTGGCTTATCACCCATATTTTGAAAAAATCTTCAGTTCTTTTGTCTTGTAGTCAAACATTCAAGCGCTAGCTCCGCTCTTTTACTTTCAGCATTTTTATCAAGACAGTGCAGTAGCAGATTACCACTCTCAGCAACTGTCTGTGGACTTATGACCCTATTAAATAGTAGAAATAGAGGTCATGTTATGATATTCTTATCAGTCTGTTCCCCAGGGTAAAATGAAGTGTCTTTGGGTACATTTGACACTTGTAATCCTTTTTTAACAATTCGCCTATTGGTATTTTATATTACCGCAGCGTATGCGTTGTTAATTTACCCATCGGGAAGCCGCCCAAAGGGCTGGTTGTGAGAAGTCGCTACCCTCAGGGAAATCGCGCTCTGGTGCGGACGCTCTGCGCTAAGCGAAGCTATGCCGAAGGCTTTACGCGACTACGCCTATAAAGCAGTAATGTTACCCTGGCGATTGGCTGGCCCAACGACAATGCGCGGGCGAGACGCCTAAACCACGGAAAGCTGCCTTGCGTCTTGTGAGTGGCAAACTCCTCTTGTTAGCCAGGTTTTATCTTAACATATCTTATGGGAGGTTTGGCCCCAATTTCCGTCTTAGGATGGAGGTGGGAAACCGATCACCATAAAACACATTTGACTAGTTAGTTAAAAGTCAAGAGTCAAGGGTCAAGGGTCAAGAGGAGCCACCCCCGTGCGGAGGTTCCCTCCGTTGAGGGGAGTGGCGTTCAATGGTCAATGGTCAAAAGTCCAGAGTCAATGGTCAAAAGCTCTTCGACTCTAGACTTTTGAGAGAAGTCTAAGCGTCGGCTTCTGGCGCTCAAAACTTCGATGTTCTGGACTTTTAATTCTGGACTCTGGACTCCGCGAAGCGGATTTAAAGACGTGGACTTATATCAGCTATTTAAAACTCGCTCACCGATTATTGGCGTGGTTCACCTGCTACCACTGCCTACCTCTCCCCGTTGGGGAGGTAGCCTAAAAGCGGTAATTGACCGCGCTGAACAAGAAGCCACAGCCTTGGCAAGCGGAGGGGTTGACGGCATGATTGTGGAAAATTTTTTCGACGCGCCGTTTACTAAAAACCAAGTTGATCCAGTGGTTGTAAGTGCCATGACTATGGTGGTGCAGCGGATACAAAATTTGGTGACTTTGCCTGTAGGCTTAAATGTTTTGCGAAATGATGCTAAAAGTGCGATGGCGATCGCCAGTTGCGTACGGGCACAATTCATCCGCGTCAACGTTCTCACAGGAGTAATGGCAACTGACCAAGGATTAATTGAGGGAGATGCCTATCAATTACTCCGCTATCGCAAGGAGTTGGGCTGTGATGTCAAAATCCTGGCCGATGTACTGGTGAAGCACGCCCGTCCTTTGAGTTCCCCAAATCTCACAGTTGCTGTGAAAGACACAATTGAAAGGGGTTTAGCAGATGGGGTAATTTTGTCCGGCTGGGCTACTGGTAGCCCTCCTAACTTAGAAGATTTGGAACTAGCTTGTGGTGCAGCAGGTGGAACGCCAGTATTTATCGGTAGTGGGGCTAATTGGGAAAATATTGATACACTGATGCAGGCAGCAGATGGTGTAATTGTTTCCAGTTCCCTAAAACGCCACGGACGGATTGAGCAACCAATTGACCCAATTCGCGTCAGTCAATTTGTGGAAGCCGCACGTCGAAGTTGGAACTCTAAAGGTGAAAGCAAATCGATTTCTTCAGTGAAGCTACATTAAGTACTGGGGACTCGATACTAGCGACTGGGGACTGGGAAATAATTCCCAATACCCAATACCTAATACTCAATACCTAATACTCAATACCCAATAGCAGTTTATGATTCGCCGCCGTTCTACTCCTTGGATTCATAAATGGTCGCGCCCATTGATTGGGGCGATCGCTGGATGTGGTGCGCTAACAACAGGTTATCTGACCATAGAAAAGTTAATAGGAGGCAATGTAGCTTGTGTGGCACAGGCTGGTGCCAAGGGCTGTAATGATGTACTTTCCAGTCCTTGGGCAACTGTTTTTGGTCAGCCATTAGCCTTGTTTGGGTTTTTGGCATACACCAGCATGGTGATATTTGCTTTGGCTCCCTTGGCAGTTAAACCAGTTGAAAATAAGGATAAGCGTCAAAAGCTGGAAAACTGGACGTGGCTGCTGCTGTTGGTGGGAGCGATCGCCATGTCTATCTTCAGCGGCTACTTAATGTACTTGCTGACATTCCAAATCAAAGCCATTTGTCTTTACTGTATTGCCTCAGCTTTGTTCTCCCTCAGTCTTTTGGTACTGACAATTCTTGGTCGTGCTTGGGAGGATATTGGACAAATCTTCTTTACCGCTATCATTGTTGGGATGATAACGTTGATTGGCACATTAGCTATATTTGCTAATGTGAATCCACCAGATGTTGTTACACCCGGAGCAACTCCTGGACAACCTGCAAAAATTTCCTTTACTCCCCAGGGACAGCCTAACCCAGAATTTGGTTGGGAAATCACCACCACCTCTGGTGAGGCAGAAATAGCCCTAGCGCAGCATTTAGCAAAGATAGGCGCTAAAGAATATGTTGCTTATTGGTGTCCGCATTGCCACGAACAGAAGCTACTCTTTGGCAAAGAAGCTTATCAGGTAATCAACAATAGTGTTAAGGTGGAGTGCGCTGCCGATGGACTGAAAGCTCAACCAGAATTGTGTAAAGCCGCGAAAATTGAAGGCTTTCCCACTTGGATAATTAATGGTCAAAGCTATAGCGGATTGCAAAATTTGGAAGAACTGGCGAAAGTTTCTGGTTACACAGGTCTTCGTAACTTTAAGTATTTCAAGTAGTTATCTTCAGAAAGCCTCTTTCTAATAACTTGGCTTTTAAAATCAATAGTCAACTGGATAAATACAGTAAAGTCTGTTTCTGGTTGGCTTTTTTGTTTTTGGTATATTTAATAGATAATTAAGCGTACTGCTTGCTCTGCGCCTGAAGGGTAGTGGCTTATCATCAGATATCGCGTGTTTCACAGTTAATAAGGCTAATTTATTGAAAAATTTTTAGTAATCTAGCTAATTGACAATAAATTTGCCAATTTAATGTTGAAAGCCTACTATAGCAATCCTAAATGAGTTATGAAAATTATCGTTCGCCTTGGTGCTGGAGGCATACCGCCCTTCGGGTGATGCCTCCGGCACCAAGGCGAACAGCAGTTCCTCATGGGGGAAACCCCCAAGACCGGACTGCTTCACCAAGCCGCCTTCTCTGCAAGAGGCTTTGCCAACGCCTTGGTCTCGTTAGAGAAGAGCGCCAAGAGAAGAAGGAAAGAAATTTACAAATGATTTAGGACTGCTATATATAAGCTTTTCAAAGTTAAATTCGTCGATCTCACGTTCAACAATATTTATACTGAACTTGTGCTGATAAGTAAGTGGGCTTAATTAAACCGAAGATAGAACCCCCGGCTGTCGCCGTCCCCCTTGGTAAGGGGGACTACAGGGGGTCTTCTATTTAATTCCACCTAGCTACTTAGGTACAAAAGTTCCAGCTGCCGTTAAGTCAGATCATTTAGTACTAATGAATGGTAATACATCAAAACTACTCAGGATTATATTGAGGAATCTCACTCTCGTTGAAAATATTTCTACAAACTCTATACAGCTCCTGCGTGAACTATATTCGTCAGGTAGCTGATAGCTATATGAAATATAAAATATTTCTCCCCACTAGGTAATGGGAATGAAAAAGCAGCTAGGCAAGCGTTTTGTGAAGTTAATGTTTGGACTGAAACAACCGCTTAGTCGAGGACAAAAGGAATTGATTACTGGTATTAGCGTTGCGGTCTGCGTCGTGCTTTTGCGCTCTATCGGATTATTTCAATCGTTAGAATTGGCAGCTTTGGATCAATTTTTTTGCTTACGTCCAAATGAACCACCAGAAGAGCGTATTACTATTGTAGCGATTGATGAAGCTTCTCTGAACAAAGTTGGTTCCTGGCCAATTCCAGATGGCGATATTGCCAAGTTATTGCAAAAATTAAACGTCCATAGACCTCAGGCTATTGGCTTAGACATCTATAGGGATTTGGTAGTACCTAGTAATGACTTGGCTGAAAAGCCTGTTAATAAGGAACTGCTTGATGCTTATAAGTCGATGCCAAACTTGATTGGTATAGAACTGTTAGCAAACGACAAAACTAAAAATGGCAAAAACAAAAATGTTGGTGTTGCACCCCCGCTAGGGTTGAATCAGGATCAAGTAGGTTTTAACAATGTGGTGTATGACCCCGATGGCAAAATACGTCGCAGCTTGTTGTATTGGAGCGTAAATGAGCATCAGGTACACGAAAGTTTTGCTCTGAAGCTGGCTTTATTGTATTTAAAGCCACAAGGAATTACTCCCGCCAAAGCACCTAGTAACCCTAAGTACTTGCAGTTGGGTAAGGCAATGTTTACTCGTTTTGAGGCCAATGATGGTGCTTATGTGGGTGCTGATGCTGGAGGCTATCAAATTTTATCCAACTTTCCCAAACCCGGATGCTCAAGTGCATCTGTAGACTTATGTGGTTATCTCCAGGTATCTATGAAGGATGTACTGGCGGACAAAGTTCAAGACAACTTGATTAGAAATCGTATTGTACTAATTGGTTCTACTGCACCCAGTCTCCAGGATTTTGTCTTCATTCCCTACTCCAGCCGTCTAATAAGTACAGCACAGCCTGTATCTGGTATCGAACTGCAAGCTTATTTTATCAGTGAGTTAATCTCGGCTGCCGTTAAAGGGCGACCATTGCTTGAAGTTTACTCTGATTTAGTGGAAGACTTGTGGATTTTTATCTGGTCTTGTGTGGGAGCAGTTACGACATGGCGGATACGACACCCAACTAGGAGCCTTCTGAGTATCCTAGTTTCTTGCTTTATGCTGACTCTCAGTGCCTACCTTGCTTTCTTGTACGGTTGGTGGATACCAATCATTCCTCCACTGTTTACCTTTGGCATCTCAGCTATTTGGATGACCAGTCATATTGCCCATATGCAAGAAGAGTGGAAACGCTCTAAAGAGTTTTTGCATCATGTGATTAACACTATTCCTGACCCAATTTTTGTGAAAAATGAACAACATCAGTGGGTTGTTTTAAATGAAGCTTATTGTGTATTTATTGGTTATCCTAATAAGTTATTAATTGAAAAGTCAGATTATGACTTTTTTCCTAAACATGAAGCTGATATATTTCGCCAACAGGATGAGCTTGTTTTCCAAACTCAACGACCTCAAGAACATGAAGAAGAATTTACTAATGCCAGTGGACAGATTCATCAAATTGCCACTAAGCGATCGCTCCACAAAGATGCAGCAGGCAATTTCTTTTTAGTTGGAGTCATCCGAGATATTACTCAGCGCAAGCGAATGGAGGAGCAACTCAAGCGTACTGCTGCTGAGTTATTCCGTTCTAACAATGAATTAAAACTCAAAGAAGACCATTTGCGTTATCTGGCATATCACGACTACTTAACTGGTTTATCCAATCGCAAATTCTTTGTAGAACAACTTCGAGAGTCGCTACATTGGGCGCAAGACAACAATGTGTTACTGGGACTACTATTTATTGATTTAGATGGCTTTAAGCAAGTCAATGATACTTTAGGGCACGAGATGGGCGATCGCCTACTGGTAACTATCGCTCAACGACTCACCCATTCCTTACGTGCTAGCGATACAGTTTCCCGCTTGGGTGGGGATGAATTTACCGTGATTTTACGCGCAATTCCCAACGTACAAGTAGCTGCCAAAGTCGCTGAAAAAATTTTAACCAGCATTACCGAGCCAATTGTTTTGGACGGCTGTATCACTAAAGTTTCTGCCAGTATTGGCATTAGTATTTATCCATACAACAGCCAAGACAGTGAAACCTTGATTAAACAAGCAGATACCGCAATGTACTGTGCTAAACAATTAGGTAAAAATCGCTACGAGTTTACTTAATTAATCAAGATATAAACCTTATTTTTCTAGTGAAATATAGTTTTATATATACAGATATTTAAGTAATAATAGGGCATTTTCTAAATAAGTTTTTTATAACATAGTGTTTATACTTACAAGTATTAAGATTTTATTAATCTACAATGCATCTAGCGATTTTCTCGTGGTAATTAATCAACATCTATAACTTTAGACTGATGTAAAAAAAGTATATTAAGAATATTTCTTAAGTATTAAGACTAATTAACAGTAGTAAATTCACACTGCTCTACAAGCTAATACTCCAATAACTTGTTTATATCAGCGTAAATTTAATAAAGTTAGATTCTTTTGACAGCAAACTAAGTAAATACACTATTTATAACAAAACAACAAGTCTTAATAGTAAAACCCAGTAAATACACTTAAAAATGAAAACTAATTTGAAAATTACAAATCTTGTGATGTTTTGTGTAAGTGTTTACGTTCTAATTCCGAAAATTGCTGATTGCACAGGTGTCCTCAGCACTACGACTGCTAATAGTTTTAATATTCATAGCAGTGATACTTCAACAACTAGCAAAGTTAATTCTCAGGGTTTAAAAGACATATATGTCCCCCCAAATTATGGTAGTCCTGATAGTCAGTATGGTAGCGGCACTCGCTAATACATTCAAGATTTAAAATAAGGTTGAGCAAGCTTTTTAAAAATAGGTTTAATCTGCTATACATTTAACAGGTCTTAGGAAATAAATTTAGTAACTTTAGAAACTGACTTTCTTAAAATTGGTGTAAAATAACTTAGTCTATTAATATATAAATAACTGTTTTTTGGCTTATTTTTTAAAACTAAATCGGTGTTAAAGTATATAAAAAAAGAGGTGAAATTACATCTCTAAGTTAGAAAGATATTGCATTCATTACCTTTCGTAAAAGGTTGGGTAAGGGTTAAAGGGGAAGATAAAAAAGAAAATTTCATGCCTTTAAGCTTTCCTAGACTTCTGCAAAAAGTCTTTGCTAAATTGCGACTGGCTATAAGCCAACACGCTTAAGATAAGACAATTTCCGCGACCGATAACCTTTGTAGAGACGTTGCATTGCAACGTCTCTACATTTTGCATTGCAACGTTTTTTCCACCAACAATCCTTAACCCAAGGTATTGAGCTATAAACAGCTTAAATGCTTAGTAGAGTTTGGCTTAAAAGTTTTTAATTGTTTATTACTGGAGATTTCCACCAATGATTTGTTTGTATAAGCGTATGGACTTGCCAATCCTGGTCTGGTTGAGGATAATCTAATCGGTAGTGTCCGCCCCGGCTTTCGGTTCTAAAAGCAGCACTTTTGAGAATTAAATCAGCTACATCTAAGAGATTGCGTGTTTCTGCCCAAAGTCGCAATTGCCGTTCAACTTCTGGTAGGTTAAGACTAGCTGATTCTTTTGGACGTAAAGAAAGCAAGAATTGACTCAAAGGCAAGGCGGCGAAATCTTGTTGCCAAGATTCAATAGTGATAATCGCCGCCTCCAAACCTGATTGTTCCCGACAAATACCAGCACTTTGCCATACAAGACGTGGTAACTTTTCCCTTAGTCCTTCTAGCTGTGCTTGCTGCGTGTGCCACTCATTGGCATTAGCAATAAATTCGCGCAACGCCAGCGCTGGTGTTTCTGACGACAGTACAACATTTGCCAACTCAATATTAGCCATCTGTGCCCCAAACACAATACATTCCAGCAGGGAATTACTGGCAAGGCGATTTGCCCCATGCACCCCAGTACTGGCAGTTTCACCTACTGCATATAAACCGGGAATATTTGTGTGGTTCATCAAGTCCGTGGCAATACCACCCATCCAGTAATGGGCAGCAGGGGCTACAGGAATTGGTTCACTGAAGACATCAATGCCCCAATGCTGACAAACTTTGATGATGTTGGGAAAGCGGTGACGAATCTTGTCAGCTGGGATGGGGCGCATATCCAACCATACATGGGCAGTGGCAGGATCGAGGGCGGTGCGTTGCAAATGACTAAAAATTGCTCTACTTACGACATCTCTAGGTGCGAGTTCACCGGCAGGGTGGTAGTCAAAGGCAAAACGCCGCCCTTCATTATCGACAAGGTGTGCTCCCTCCCCGCGAACAGCCTCACTTATGAGAAAGCGATCAGCGCCTGGTTTGGTGAGAGCTGTGGGATGAAATTGGACAAATTCTAAATCGCGGAGGATGGCCCCGGCACGAGATGCGATCGCTACCCCATCGCCCGTACTCACAGCCGGGTTAGTAGTTTGGGCAAATACCTGACCACCGCCACCTGTTGCTAGTACGATAGCACCAGCTCTGACCCATCTGACTTCACCTTGATAAAACAGGCTAATTCCCTGACAGCGTTCCTGATGTTCCAATGGTTCATTTGCGTCCGAACTTATCTCGTTTTCAGATTCAATCCACAAACTCAATGCCAAAGCTTGTTGGATGACTTGAATGTTCTGGCGGCGTAATACTTGAGCAGTCAGAGTAGTAATAACTTCACGACCTGTGGTGTCGGCGGCGTGGAGAACACGGTTGCGAGAATGGGCAGCTTCCAAAGTTAAAGCCAAGGCTTTACCATGACGATCAAAAGCTACCCCTAAGTTGACTAAGGATTGAATACAGCTAGGGGCTTGTTGGGCAAGGAATTCGACAGCGAAGCGATCGCACAAACCAGCACCTGCCTGGATCGTATCTTCAATGTGCAGCGAAGGAGAATCTTCTGGGGCAACCGCTGCGGCAATGCCACCTTGCGCCCAATCACTGGCGGACAAAGCAACAGTTTCTTTAGTAATTAAGCCGACTCGCAAGGATTCTGGTAGACACAGCGCCGTGTACAGTCCAGCGGCACCTGCACCGACTACTAAGACATCAAATTGGCTAGGAATATCTATTTGCGGCAAGGTGAGAGGGGGAGGGGGAGAAGGGGGGAGGGGGAGCAGGGGAGAGGGGGAGAGAAGAATATCTTTCCCTTGATTTGTTTGTCTCACCCATCCCCACTTTAATAGAAAATTCCCACTCCTTAGGATAGGAGTGGGCTGCTTGCAACATTAACTACAACATACAGTTATCTGTAGATGCCGTTGTTAAAGCGATCATCTCCCTCGTTGAAGACAGATTCTAGTTCTGTCACGGTGAAGTGATCAAAGTTGGCTTGGAGAGTTTGTTTTTGGCGATCGCTCAATCCTGGAAGACCCAAGACATCTTCTACCTTTTGGTAAGGAGCATTCTTAATGATTTTCTTAGCAAGGGTAGGATACAGCCCTGGATACTGCTGAAAAGCTCGCACGTTGGTATTATTCAAATCAATTTTTTTACCGAATTCGGTTCCTAGCTTAACGTCTGCCCGATTTTGCCGCTCAATTGCCAGAATTTGGACATGAGGAACAGCAAAACTATTGAAACTGGCAGCTTGGGCTATCTGAGTTGTTCCCAGCCATCCCCAGCAGCCAAGTAACAGACTAAACACTGTTAATAAACGCACCAATCCTTTCACGATTTTTTACCTCTTTCCATCGAAAAATAAAAGCTTTAAGCCAACAGCTGTCAGTGGTCACTAGTCATTGGTCATACCCTGCGGGAAGCCGCTAAGGCGTCTACGTCATTCGTTAGAGCACCAAGGACAAAGGACCCTTCGGATTCGCCAGTTGCTCATGGGGGACTCGGGGCCCCCACGGAGTGGGGATTGGGGGAGAACCCCCAAGACCGCACTGGCTCACAAAGGACAAAAGCTAATAGCTTAATCAACACAGCAGTCATCAGAAACTAATATACAGCTTATTAATATCCACAATATTTGCCGTTACTGGGTTTGACTGTATTTTTGCTAAAAATTATTCTCAATGGTAAAGATGCTTGCATTGCTGCAACAGCGTTGCACCTCCCATAGACACCAGTTAGCATCCCTAGCTATACAAAATTTTTTTGGGGTTGTTCTCTTTACTTGTCTTGATGTAATACCAAATATTTCTTAACTAATTAAAAATCTCCAGGTAAGATTAACAGTCAATAGTAGTATTGTGCTATCCGACGAGCGATCGCATTCCATTTTTCATTGCCTGTCACTGACCCCCAATAGGCAAAACCACGGATTACTGACCTTCTATCTATGCCTTTTACCTTGCCAGAGCGTCCTTTTTCTTCTCCACCAGTGCGGGTATTGCCCTCAGTGCTAACTTCTCCAGAAGGCAAGATCCTTGTCTGTTCCCATAACAGCGACTTATTTATCATTCCTTTGACTTTTGGTGTTATGGAATTCTCAGCAAGGTAAGTCACCCATCGTTGGGCATAAACCACACCGACCATCTGGTAACTGCTGTCATAACCACCCTTTTCTGGGTTAACACCATCTGAACGTTGCTGAGATAAACCGTCCTGGATGTATTGACTGGCGAATTTCATCAGTTCTTGGTCACCAGCTAGTTTTCCTGTTAGTCCTAAAGCCGCCGCAACTAAGTAACGGCGATGCGTGTATGGTTTGTTGCGTTTAATTCCTATCTTCCAAACATCTGGCAAAATCATCCAACGGGCAGCACGATGCACCAAAGGTTTATACTTAGCAACTTGGTTAGCGTACTTTTCTGAGTATGGAGATTGTTGTATGACCAGAAGAGAGTGAGCAACAGCTTGCACAAACATAGAGGTACTATGAAAGTTATCGCCTGTTAAAAAGAAACTTCCATCATCTGCTTGGCGGGCAAATCCCCAGTTAAACATTTTGAACCCTGCTTGAATAGCTTGTGGATCATGTTTTATCAGCCCACCAATGATTAATTCTTCCCCATATCGCTGTTCTTCAATATACCAAGACTTTGCCCGATTACGATCCCAAAGGACGTTTGCACCGTTAGCGCCATTAGGCATCATTGATCTGTACAAACTAGACAGGCGTCGGTAGAAAATATTCGCAATTAAATCTGTTGATTCATGGTCAAAATCGGTTTTCTGGGATATTTTAGCCTGCAATTGGCTATTTTGCTTTGCTCCTAGACCCGCTTCAAACTGCCCATTCAGGTAATTGCTGGGCTGTTTAGCAAAGACCATAGTAATTGTGGTAACAGACAGTAATAACAACAGTAGCAAGGCTTTTAAGTATTGCCTTTTAATCCACCGTTTCATCTCAACTTCCCGTTTCTATCTGAGCTTTGCTCATCTTACAGGGCTAACTCTGATACATTCAATACTTATAGGATAAGTAATGTTAACTAGATAGTCTTGTCACAGAAAAGGTTAAGGGGTAAAGGGTAAATTTAACCGGAGTCCCTTTTTTACCTTCCCCTTTAACCGAGAAGTATTGCTGCTACATCAATCCATCTTTCCCTGCCTTGCTAATTGAAATCCTGTAGAATCCAATAGCAAGATTAAAGCTCCTGGTAAGCTCAATAGCCAGCTTAGGGCTGTAATAGTTAGGGATAGTAGTAGAGCCTGTTCTGTAGTTAAACCAATACGAGTGAACAGATAGACCCATAAACCCTCTTTTAACCCTAGTCCTCCTAAAGAGATGGGAAGCAAAGTAACTACTACGATGATGGGAATAAATACTAAAAGTTGTAAATAAGAAATGGGAATTTTTAACTGTTGCGCTACTAGGTAGTGATAATAAACTATAGCTAGCTGAAGTAACATGGAAAGCCCCATTGATAAAGCTAGGGCTGTACGGTTCTGGGCAAATTTTCGTAACAAAATTTGAATCTTGGCAAAACGAGCAGCCACCTCGCTGAGGTGAAACTTTTGTAACCAAGGTTCTGCCAAAATTAATAGTTTAGGACTTGATATGAGTAAGACTGCTCCTACCAAACTACCCACACAGATGAGAAATAACAAAATAATATCCCAGCGTCCCACTAACTTAAAAGCGGGAGGCAGACCAATTAAAGCCAAAGCTGACAACGCTGCAAGACCTGTGAATCTTTCTAAAAATACAGATACTATTGCAACTTCTGAGTCTTTGGTTTCTTGAGCAACTCTATAGACACGATATATATCTCCTCCCAAAGCACCAGGCAGAAAAATATTGAGAAACATCCCAGCAAAATAACTGCTAAGTAAACTGCTCATAGGTGCTGAATGACCACTGGAATTGAGAACAACTTGCCAACGCAAGCAACTCAACCATTGACAGCCAGTGTAGAAGAGTAAAGCTTGGATTATAAAGGGTAAAGAAAGGTTCTTAAACTGATCCCAAGCTTGACTAAAATCTATACGACTAAATACTAAGATAAGTAGACCAATACTGACGATTGTTTTGATTAATGTAATTGGTTTTATTTTCATATTTTTTCATATTTAATAATATATCTTTGATTAATTGGCTAATAACTATAGGATTCCTATTTATTTTTTATTGGCGTAGCCTGCGCTTGCGCTTAAACAACTCAGTACACCTTTATTACTTCTTCCCTATTCCCTATTCCCTATTCCCTATTCCCTATTCCCTGTCTCTCCGGGGAATTCAGCACAATCAAACCGGATTACTATACAAGTCATAAATATGCTTAATAAGCTCCCAAGTCTTTGCCTTGGTTGGGTATACGGCTTGGAAAACCATCTTCCGGTTGCCAGAGCCGCAAACGAGTGCCAAAACTATCTATGACTGGTTTCCCCAAGGTTTCAATATATTGCCAAGTGTCAAGATTAAATCTACCTTTTCTAGTATCCTCCAGATGAATCCATACACGCTTATGTTTTTCTAGAACATGATTCATCTGGTCTAAATTACTAATTACTGCGCCCCCAGCCCAACGGTCAATCAATCTACCTTCATGCCAGTATGTTGCATCGAAATATCCAGTTCCCATTAAGAAGTAATCTAACTTACCTAAACTACTTACCGCTAAAGATGGCAAAGGAGCGATAACTACATCTTCTGGTTGTTTATGGGTACGAATATATTCAAAAATCTGTGTATTACGTCTGTTAATAGACTCTTTGTAGCTAGCTAAAGTTCTAGCTGGTTGTATGTTGATAAACACTAATAGAATAGTAAGACTCAAAGCGAACACTCGTAAAGGCAAAAATCCATTCAATAGCCGATCTAAACTCTTTCCTAAACTTTCTGTTATACAGATTGCACTGTAGACAGCCAGTAAAACAAAAATTGGATAAATACTATAAACATAGCGTTCATCAGGATTATAACAAAGAATTGTAACTAGAATAATTTGAAGAATAACACTAATAGAAAGGAAGCTTAAGAGATTATTTCTAAGTTTTAGGAAGTAAAGCAATCCAACAAAGAATAAGATGCTATAAAATATTTGCATCCTATCAGAACCAATAAAAAAATTGGCAGTCAGCGCCGTAATGTCAGAAAAATGAAGCCTGATATATGCAGCGGTACTCTCAGATAGTGCAGCCAAAGGAGTCAACAGTCGGATAGACGAAAACCCAAGGCAGTAAATGAAGATTGTTAGGGTCATAAAACTACCCAAAAGAATCTGCCAGTCATTTACTAGCCGAAACGGACGATAGAAGCAAAGGAATCCAATTAAAAATGCTGGCAACAGGGTTAAGCTAATTTCTTGACTTAGTAAAGTCAAGGTCATAACTATGAAGAAGATGTACTGATAACGCCTTCCTGCTTGCTCAATAAAACCTTTAATGAATGACCAGAAAGATAGAATGGTCATAAATTGCAGAAGTTGGTAAAAGCGAATATTGCGTGAATACCAAAGTTCCCAAGGATTGATAGATAAAATAGCAGTTACTAATAAAGCAATCCAAACTTTTCCAGTGACTTTACGAGCGAAAACATAAACTACAAGTAGGGTTGCTGTACCCAAAATTACAGACAGAAAGCGAGCGTTAATAACAGAATCTCCTACTAGCCGTAACCAACAAGCTAGCAAGTAGTGATAAAAAGGGCCACGACTATACCAAATGCCTGAAGTAGCTATAGGTGCGCCTGTGCGTAAGATACCTCTAGTAGCATCTAGGGACGTATTCTCATCAGAATCCAAATCGATAAGACCAAGGTGATAAACCCTTAAGCCAAAACCCACGCCGACAATTAGGATAAGAAATGACCACTCACCCCAAATAGGCCATTTCTGCCGTAAGAAATTGAATGTATTTTGTAAAACTAGTATTGGTGATTGTCCCTGTCTTCGCATCAAGATAAAAATAAAGGCAAAAATTCCTACTACAATACCTAGACTAAAAACGACAAAAACATTTCCTCCTACTGCCAAGCTAAAACTAACATAGGCGACTAAACCCAGTGAGAACCAGATAAAAGATAGAGGTAATTTACTAATATTCCGCTTGATATTAGTAGAAAGTAACGTCAAGACGACTATAGCTGTAAACCCAAGCAATATTAGGTAATTACTTTGCGGTTGGGCAAACAGCAATCCAACTTCTGCTTCTGCAAAGCGGTGTTTGAGTAAACCAATAGCGATTAAAAACAAAGTTCCTGGCGACAGTATTGCTGTTCCCAAGGTAAATTTATCCCACCAACTACCCCTATCTCGCAACCATGAGCCCAAAAGTGAGGCATAAACTACAGCAAAGGTAATTCCACCGAATTGCCAAAGACTTTGATGCCATAAGTAGTTTGGGTAATTGAGCAGATAGGCATTGCCTTCAAAGTTGCGTTGAAATTCTTGCCCGTTGGGTAAACCTAAAAGGGTTACAGGTTGACTCTCACCTGCACCTACTATCCAACCAGATACTGGTTGATTTACAGTTGTCCAAGTATTATCAGTAGCGATCGCTCCAACAATTTCACCTTGTTCTGTTTCTGCCCACCCATCCAAGAAAAAGTTAAGGTAACCATTAGGATTAACAGGGTTACTTCCTGATGATGCAGCTTCTAAAGAACTAGCTAAACTCACTGCTAAGAAGTTATTGCCAGTTTTTAGCAGTTTTGTGACTTCTATTAGATGTAACTGACTACTATCCTCAACTCCATAATGGTTAATCAAAGTGCCATTCAGCAAAAGAGAATATTGTCCTTTCCCTGCAAATCGAATGTAAGCATGAGTAATCGGATTTGTTGGTATTTCCCACGCACCCCTCAACCATTCCTCTCCTTTAGAATTGGGTATTCCAGTCAACCAATTTCCCTGCAAGTTGCGGTCAAATAAATTTTTACTTAATCGACTATAAGTAGCTTCTTTAATAGAACCAAGCAATCTAGCTTCTGACCAACTTGTATCGGGAAAATCCACGTCATACCATTGGAGTGAATGGTGGGTTTCCGAGAGATTAGAGACGCGCCAAGTAGTTGCTCCAGTTGTCAAGTTAATAGGAGTGGTATCAGCTACAGGATAAATAGCCCCCTCAACAACTACACGGGGATTAGTCTGTCCTTTTTGAATTTCCAACGCGATCGCATTTTTACCTGGACGTAGGTGAGGCGTCAGGTCTATATAAGTTGTTAATTTCCAGTCATTAGAACTGGCAAGTAAATAATTGACTGATGTTTTAGTCTCGTAGCGATTACTATCATTGATACCTTGAAAAGGAATTCTTACTCCTCCACCCAAACCGAGAGAATTATTGAGAGCACTATTTTCTCTGGCTATCTGCCTTTTATTGACGTAGAGAGTAAAGTCATTATCAGCACTTATCCGTAGCCAACCAGACTTTGCATTGTCAGGTAAATTGAAGGTGTGACGTGCATAAAAACGGTAATTTGGTGTTTGGGGGGCAATCCATTGGGCTTGTTGCGACCAAACTACACGCTCTACTGAAGTGGGCATTTTCTCCCAGACAGAAAACCCCAATAGTCCTAGTAGAAGTCCTAGAGTTAATACCAGTCCTAACGGCAACCAACGCTCTGACTTATGCATTATTCTTCCTCTCTATCTGGTTTATTCCAAGCTTTAGTGTCTACAGATTGACGATACCGTTCCCAGGTTTTGTTAATATCGCCATTTTCATATTCAGCCCAAGTTAAGTGCAGATATGCTTGTCCTAACAAACCAATTTTTCGTTCTTGGAAGTATTGCTGCCCCTCTATTATTTTTCTGGCAACCTCGGCTGATTTCTGAAATTCTCCATTCACAACCCTAGCCAACATCAGATCATAAAGAACCTCTACATGCCCAGGAAAGATACTAACTGCCTTCTCAAAAATATCTGCTGCTGCACCTGGCTTTCTTGTGTTGGGTTGATTGAGATAACTAACTCCTTCATTAAGAATTGCTGATGCTAGATATCCTCTGACTAAAAAGCAATTAGGTTGAATATCTAAGGATTTTTGAAAGTAATTTTCAGCTTTATTAAAATCACTAATTCTATATCTTTCTAAACCTTTAACAAAATTCATCAAAGCAAGGTTTGGTTGATCTGCATAAAACTCGGCTCTTGCTAGCCGCTCTAAAAACACCTCATCTCCTTGCAAAGGAGGATACTGATTTACTAAATTTTTGCTATTAGTTATAACTTGAGAATACTCACCTTTAGCAAACTGAGTATCTAATTGGTAATTAACAATGTTTATTTTAATTATAGAAATCAATATTAAAACTAATAAACAAGTTGCTCCTGGTAAAAACAACTTCATATCTTGAACAAAAACATTGAGATTTTGTATTTTAGGGCTGAGATAGACCCCAAATAAGCTAATAGTCAGTCCTATGAGGGTCAAACTCCAACCCTTACCTATGAAGGCAAAAAAGCTGTTTTTGTAGCCAAAGCCATTGAGTAAAACTTTGTCCCATGATGACATCTGAAAAAAACGACTGTCCTGAATGGAAATTTCAAAAATTTTGGGAGGAGTATCTGGTTTATCTAGGGATATATTTTGTTTCCATTGTGATTGCACTTCTGAGAAATTTTTCTCAATATGAATCGATACTTTATCGCCCTGGTTATAGTAACTTGATGCTATAAAAGCAACAGTGGGTGACCAAGTTGTAATGAAATAAGGAAAGAGCAATACTGTAAGCAAGCCTATCCACAAAAATAAGCGAGCAGCACGATTGACGCTAAACCTAAACGTGAAAGCAACACTGATAACTGCGAAGAAAGCTACCAAAAATCTTGCGGTATTTGCCCAAAATAGATTTGTGCCAAACGTTTCTAAAGCTTGGGATGGTAAACGATACCAGGGAAAGATTATTCCTGGTACTAAAACTAGAAAGCCAATGAAAAAAGTAATTTTTTGTCGATTAAGCCAGCTAAACCAAGAGTAGAACTTGTTCATAGCGAATTACTTCCTAGCGCTGCTGTGCAATTGGCGTTTGTGCAGATTGAGCATTTAGGCGATCGCCTGGATTCAAGGCTCTCGGAGAAGGTATCACCTGTTCTCCAACTTTTAAGCCTTCTAGCACTTCGCGCTGGTTATCAAATACTCTGCCTAGCTTCACTTTTTTCACAACAGCTTTGCCCGCTTCAGCAACCATCACCATGCCTTCACCAGCAGACAAATGAGTAACTGAGCTTTCTGGTATGACTAAGCTTTTCTTACTCTGCTCAAACTTGACATAGCCTTGCAAACCTGGAGACATTCGTAAATCGTCAACACTAACCCAAACAGAATAAGTATACTGTCGGTCAACGCCGACTTTAGTGATTTTAGCCGACTCGGTTTCGACTGTGGGGTTGAGTTGAATCACTCTTCCTTCAAAGGTTCGCCCTGAGTATGCTATCAAACGAACTGTAGCCTGATCGCCAGTTTTGACAGAATTTAGTCGCGCTTGGTCTATGTAAGCTTTAAATACAGTATTTTGAGTCAGAGTCATCAAAGAATCTTGGAAGCGTGCATCTGCTAATTCCCCAGGATGGACATTGACTTGACTAACTAAAGCATCTGTAGTGGCATAAATTACCGTCCTATTTAAATTTCTCAAGGACTCTTGAAGTTCTATTTTTCTGTTCTCTACAGTTAAGTGAGCATTTGCTAATTCTTGATCCAGATTTTCCTGAGCAAGTTCCAATGCTTGTTTAGCAGATATGAGTTCGTTTTGGCGAGAAATAGAAAAATCTTGATTGCTAAAGCGTTGGGTTTCGGTGTTAAGAATTCCTTGTTGTGCAGTTAATAATTCTCGTCTGCGAGTTGCATAAATATCTCGCATATCATATAGCTGAAACTTAGAAATAGCTCCCTGTTTGGCTAATAATGCGACTTGTCTGAGTTTTTCTTCAGCTGTCTTTAACCTGACTTGGGCAGCCGCAACATTATTTTTGTATTCGTCCTCTGCTAAATTATCAATAGCTTTCAGTCTACTTTGTGCTGCATCCAGCCTAGCCTGAGCAGACCTAAAATTTGTTTTTAAATCCATCAACTTTCCAGGTGTGGTGCTTTGCAAAGTTTGAAAGTTCTTTTCAGCAGTGGCAAGGTTGTTGCGAGCCGCATTTACGCTATCTTCAAATGGACTTTGTTGTAACTGAATCAAGGGTTGACCTCGACGCACCAACTGCCCTTCTGCAACGTATACTTTTTCTACTTTTCCCGATACCTGAGAGCGAATTTCTACTTGTTGCAAAGGAACAGATTCACCAGGAGCTGCTACACTATCCTCTAAAGTGGTTGCTGCCACTGAGACAGTCTGCACTTGAATGGGTTTGCCTGCTAGACGTTGCATAGATGGATAACCGATACCAGAAGAGTAAATCCTTGACTCTGGATCTTTCAAAGCAGGCAAAAGAACATTTACAGAGAGCATCCCCATCAAACTTAAGGGTAGTAATACGATAGTGGTTAAAACTCCACGAGATAAAAAATATCTAAATTGCATTTTTTCCCCTACAAAAGTAGTATTGACATGAGAAGAATTAAAGAGTTCTCTTTATAACAAAATTGACATTCTGTTCTGCTAGTGTGCTTGAGTCAATTCTCAACTCCTTTTAGTTAACTGCCGCTTCAGTCGTGCTTTTATTTGTGTGATGTAATTGTAGAATTTAGCTGAACTTTTTTTTAAACTATAGTCTTGTTCTGGAGCAAAGTTTGTCAGATGTCTTGGTGGTAAATTATCACATATCTCTTTTTTATAGACGGGAATAATAATTGATTTACGAGTTAACTCTTTAGGTAGCCTCAGTTGACTATAACCATGATAAGTATTATCGTTTGATTGCATAATAACGCAGCGATTAAATTGAGGAGAAATTTGATTTTTTAAGTCTCCAACTTGTGATTTCAGTATAAGTTCTCCTCCAAAGTCTTCTTTCCATTCTTTATTTAAGTAAATAATAATGTTTAAACAATGTAGCCAATTATCTTTCATGGGATGAAGATTAAAGTCCGTATGCATCTCTAAAAAGCTACCGTTTATACCCTGATGGATATCACCACAAAATTCAGTATCAACGAATAAATCTTCACCTACAAGTTCACTTAAAAATAATCTTAAATTATTGGATGTTAGTTCTTCATAAAGATTGCTGAATGAATTGGATACTCTATTTCCAATCTGTAGCTCATATTTATTAGCAAATAAGTAGTGATGAGAGCGACTCATCTCAGATATTTCTGGGAAATCTCGTAACAGATTTTGCGCTAAAGATGCATCTAAAAAATTGTCAATTATCACATGACTAAAAGGAGTGGCAGTATGATATAAAGATGACAAATATTTGACTTTCTTATATACATCTGGATTAATTACATAAAACATAAACTTATATTTCCAAAGTTCAATCCCGTTAGGTGAGCAGTTGTCTACAATCATATAAAGCTTGCTTTGTAGACTACGAAAATTATATTTAACTGTCTTGTAGATTAGGATTGAGCTTATCTTCGGGGTTAAAAGCTTTATTAATTCCCAACGCTTTACTAAACGTTTGCTGCCACAAAGGAGTTATCTGAGACCAGCTAAAGCGACTCTGCACGTCCTGAAAGCCCCTGCGTCCCATCTCATAGGCTTGTTGAGGATTCGACAACAGATTTAGAATTGCTTGAGCAAGAACAGAGGGCGTCTTTTCAGGTATAAGTAATCCAGTTTCGCCAGACCGAATCACATCTACAATTCCTCCGACTGCGCTGGCAATTACTGGCTTTTCATGGGCCAACGCCTCGATCATGACAATACCTAAGCCTTCTGTATCGCCTTTGCTATCTACGATCGCAGGCAACACAAACATGTCACAGGAGGCATACTCGTCTGCTAGTTCCTCTTTCGTGACAAAACCCAAAAAGTCTACTACATCCTCTAGACCTAGCGCTCTACATTGCGCTTTGATTTCTGGCTCCAAAATGCCTTTTCCCACAATCCTCAACCGCACAGAGTGATGCGTCAACACAATGGGTAGTGCTTCTAGCAAATAACGCAATCCCTTACGCTCATCCAGCCTGCCCACAAACAGTAATCTGGGATCTGCTCCTATCGGGCGAGGCTTTGAGGGTTTTGCCTTAATTGTCATACCATATGGAATGACAGTTACTGGCCCATCATAGAGTTTGCTGATTAATCCTTTTGTAAACGAAGAATTAGCTGTGACAACCGCACTTCTAGGCAGTATCCAGCGTAAAACATGTGCTACAAAGCCAAACCTATTTGCCAACAGCAGTTCAGCGCCGTGAAAACTGAAAACCATAGGAATGCTCAAAAGTCTACTAGCAGGTAATGCCATCAATCCGTGTGGAAAGGGCCAGTGAACCTGTAGAAGGTCTGGCTTTTCCTTACAACAGACCCAAAATAGCTGGCACGCCCCTAGCAGAATATATAAAGCAGCAACAAACAGATAAAGGGGCTGACGCTTGAGTTTCGTCGGTGCTCCATCCCGAACTAGATTCTCAAAACGCTTGAGGCAGTAACGAAACCGATAAACCTTTACTCCATCCAATATCTGAGATTTACTACCCTCATAGGCGGGGGCAAAGACTGTAAACCTGGCTCCGGGTTCTTGCAATCGTACAATGGCCTCCCGAACAAAAGCACCATGATTGGCATCGGCAGTTTCTGGATACACCGAACTAATAACAAGGAGGTGTTTACCTTGAAGAACCATCGCGTCTGTATTACCTCAGTCAAAATGGATAAGAATTAACAGTGCTATTACTGCTTCAGGCAGTACAAAAAGCTATCTACAGTGATGACTTGACTAACGACCTGCTTCGGTATCAATTTGCATATAAAAGGCTTCTCGACCAGCCCGAAATCCAACCTTGCTGGCTTCTAAGATCGCTACAAGATAGCGCAACGGTAGAATGGGGCGGTGTTGGAAATAGAACCACCACCAAGCTTTAGAAAAGTCAATTGCCGATGAAATTAAGCGCTTGCGACCAAACTTGCTGCTGCCTGAAAAGCGGGGATACCAAGGTGTTGGCACTTCAGTAATGCGATACCCCTTGGCAGCAAGAATAGCAAGAAGATAACGGTGAGTAGTCACTTCGAGTTGTAGGTCAAGCAGCAAATCCCGACGTACCAGCTTAATCCAGTTCATGTCATGGATTTTGAGTCCAAAAGCTAATTGACAGGCAGTATTAGCAAACTTAGATGCTAAAATTTTGCCATCTCCTCGTTGCTGCCGCCAACCTGCAACACCATCTGTCCCTGGCTTACAAGCATTCAACAATAATGGTAAATCGGTTGCAGGGTCAGACTCTAAATCAGCTTGGCTCCAACAAATCCAGTCTGTTTTAACGTTGGCGATCGCTGTCTTCCAAACCTCAGTCACCCCTCGTCTTTGGGGATGACGAATTAATTGCAAAAAAGAGTACTGCTTAATCAGCTTCGCCAAAATTTCTTGACTACCGTCTGTACTGCCATCATCAATTAGCAATACTGGTAAGGTGAAGCCAAGCTTTTGAAAGGCTTTTTCTACGGAAAGTAGCAGAGGCTCCAAATTCCCTTCTTCATTAAGAGCAGGAATCACAATCGTGACAGAGCGACTCTCAACAGGCGTCAGAGGTACGTAACGCGATAAATGCCCTTTATACGAGCTCATAAGTATCTCCTTGGTTTCCTAGGGGTAGCACTGCTCTTGCTTGCCGGCTGGACAGTGCTAGTTCATTTAGTTGTTCGAGCTTACATTCTCTGCTAAGTCCCCGCAACACTAAATTTGGATTGGGTTGGCTATAATGTCACTGACCCTGGTTTCCTGGGGTTACTGGGTACCGTTCTTGCTTGCCGGCTGGGCGGTGCCCTCAAATTTATGCTCATTCGTTATCCTCATTGATAAACGCGGTTATCAAGATGGTTGCAGACATAATATGGAGGCAAAAAAGTCAAGTTAAAACTTTTCGTTAATAAACGTAGATTAAACAAAATGCAAAACTTCTGTTTGATAGGGAGGGAGTTATGCTGTCACTAACGAACCAAATGTGTTAGGAAGGGTGCCTTAAGCACGTATTTTACATAGACTGTACATTGTTTAATCCACAATTATGAGGAACATGAACTATTCAATGCACAGAACTACATTATTGCCTGATAATTGCTTGATAATTAATACATTCCTTGGCAATTTTTTTGTACATTTCCGCTTTGCTAACACACCCTACCTTTACATCCATTAGGGGTAATTTTTAATTTGGTGTACATTTATGTGTTTTTAACACAACACGGATATTACTTTATCAAAAGCTAATATAGCAAGTTCTTTGAGAAAACTTGATATAAATATAAATAAATTTCACGTAAATTTCTTAAAACTATTGACAGTAATGTATTAAGGCTATTTTCACTTGATGAAATACAGTTTTGATGGGGTTAAAACATTGTTTATTGTGCCCCACCAGCATGTTCTATTAAAAAAAAATGGCTGTAAATGGAACACAGTCGGCAACTTACTTCTTTTGTTTTCTACTAATGTTACAACTGTTGGGTAGGATTAAACATAGTTTAGACTTTACCTAAAAGCTTGCTTAATCAAGCGATCGCCTAAATTTATATTCTGATTTCTGCTCAACGAAGTAGAAGTGCAACAAGCTAATCAATGTACATCGCTCCTTCCGGTTCAAGTAGAAGCGATGAATGAAACAATGTACATTGACCTTTGAAACTAGTATCTATTCTCTAGTTGCTAAAAGCATCCTTGATGTTATCAACAGTGCGTTCAACAACATTCTTTGTGTTGTCTACCGCTTTCTGCGTCCGAGCCGCATCTTCCTCTGCTCTTTGCACAATTCGACCTGCGTCTTTCTTTGCCTTGCGCTCAACAAAACTACCATCGTCCGTTGCTTGATCAACTTTAGCGGCATTTGTCTTTGCAGTTTGCTCAACTTTATCTGCCGTATCTCGGATGAAATTCTTGGCTCGTCCAGCATCTTTACTAGTTTTCTCTTTAACCTGATCGCCCGCATCTGCCGATGCGATCAAGTTTGCAGCAGGAGCAGCCATTGCTGTGGTGTTCGAGAAAAACGCACCCTGCCAAACGAAGGCGATCGCACACACGCAAAACACAGTTGTAGCCATCCAGCGTCCGACAGTCGAAAGCCGTTTTGTAAAATAGTTTAGTTTCATTGGATACAATGTCCATGAGATTTAGCATACTATTTTTACTTCATCTGGCTCATCAGCTATATCGCTCTCTAGACAGAGGTTTTCCCGTCAAAAGTTGTTAGATTAATTCGCTCTTTCAATAGATTGAATGACTGAACGTCATACCATCTGCACAGTTTCAGCTTGATGCTCTAGCAAAAAACAAAAAGTTCTACCTCTAGTGGACTACACTACATCTACTAGTTGACTGATAAAACTGTAAGTGCTAAAACGTGTATCTAAAGCACCTTTTGCCCAAAGATGGAAAGGACTAAAGCTAAAATTGCTCTTATATTTAGAAAATGCTGGCAGGTTTTACCCGGAGTCAGTCTTTAAAATTGGCAATGCGATCGCTATTGCTGAGGGTGAGCCAATTAGCAATTATATGGTGATTGCAAATAAGAGTTTGCAGAACATGAAAGTGGAATAGTGTGGAGGATTTTGGTAGATGGCACAACCAGATTTAATAAAATCCATCAAGCCTCATCTCTGTGAGCTAGAGGCAAATTTTGAATGGTTGTGTTTAGATTCGCTTGCTTATATTACAGAATGTTTAGAAGCTTGTTCTTCTGCCTCCATGCTTACTGATATCAGAGAAATTTTTCCGCGTCATGCATTAAAAGTAGCAAGTGTGAAAGTTTGCCAATTGCAGAGAAAGCGAATCACAAAATGGCTAGAACAACTTAATACAGAGGTTTAGAAGATGGGTGAACCTCCCCAAGTGAGTGCAAAATGCTCAAGGGAAATCATATAGTAATCCGGTTTGATTGCTGAATCATTCCTAGAGGCAGGGAATGGGCTTCGGCTTCTCTACGAGACGCTATGCGAACGCTCAGCCGAACGGGAATGGGGAATAGGCAAGAAGTAATAAAGGTGTACTGAGTTTTTTAAGCGCAAGCGCAGGCTACGCCAACAAAAATCAAATATGATTCCTATAGCTTTGAAGGACTTTTTACAAAAAGTCCTTCAAGGCTAGGGCGTGTTTTCAAACCCTAAAAGCCTTCAGGCTAAAGCCTGAGGCTACAGGAACAAAGCCTGCTAAGAGCAGGCTTAAAATCTTGATTTTTCCTAGTCCGCTTGCGCGGACTTCGTTCCTGTAGCCGCACCCTTTAGGGTGTCGGCGTGTTTTCAAACTCGCCCTAGGAGGTAGACTCCCTAATATCTCGATGCCATCGTCCATCTTTACCTAATCCAGGAATTTCATTGATTCCTAAACTTTTTCTCAAGGCTAAATATGATTTCCCTTCTTCTGTAATATGAAAATAATTCTTTAAATCTCCTTGGCTCTGCTCTTGAAGTTTTGTAATTCCCTTACCCACAAAATTATTAATAAATCCCATAGCACGGAGGTGCTTAAGCTCCCTTGCTAAATCGTCATTGAATTTAAAATTAAATTCCTCTTCGGAATTAAGCTTGATCAGATGCTTAAGCTCATTGCCATCTATAAGATATCTAACTAAAAATTGTAACGTCGCTGATTGTTGTTCTTGAAGCAAGTCAATGCCTCTTTGCTGTTTATTCAGTTCGGCAATTTGCTCATCTTGCAACTTATTGATATCATCCCGAACTTCTTGCTTTAGCCTCTTGAGCGCAATTCCAGTACCAGAAATTGAAATATCGTCTATGTTCTCTAATAAACCTGAATTAAACAGCAAAATTAGACTAAATATAATAATTTCTGTATTTCCAATTCTGCGGTTTTGTTGAGGAGTTGGGCTAGGGCTAAGTACGATAAATAGTAGATATAGCAATCCGACAATGGATGTTATCTTTAAAAACCACCAGTTCATGTTTCGCTTAGGCTTTTCTGTGGTTAAGCTAGCATTTGAGTCTGATGGTGCTAACAGCTGTTCTGAGCTTTGATGAGATTGGTCAGAAGCTAGCTTTTTTAGAGTTTCTAGCTCTTTATTAGTCATTATTTTAATTTTTGGCTCCGTCAAGAAGGCTATTGAACAAGTTTAGACAGAAGTACAAAACTTTGTTTTTTAGAGCAGAGATGGAGACGACTTGCTGAGTTTATTAGCAGTGGTACTAACGGCTTTATAACTAATTTTATACTAAGTAAACCAATATAATATTACATTGAGGAGCTATAGAGTTTCTCATTTTGCTGAGGTATAGACTTTTGTTGGTCATGCTTGGCGCATGGGAATGCGCCAACTTTGACAATTAAAAAGCGATCGCACCAAAAAACACGACTCGAAACCCCTTCAAAATAGGCAAAAGTATTATTAATGTTGAATTATTATTTCTAAGCCGCCATAGCAGCTAGCAAAAATAGGCTGTCTACCAAAATTGTGCTTAAAACTGCGCCACTAAAGGCATACCAGTGCCGTTGACCTTGGCGTAAAGGTAGAACTCCAGCTATCAACAAGACTAAGGCGAGAGTTACCGCCCAAGCTTGTCCCCAAGGCGTTTGTACTTGCATCAGGGCATTTTGTAAAATTTGTGGTGCGCCATCGGCATCCGCTCTCATAATTTGCCGCCAATAGGGCATTAAATCTACTAGATAGAAATATACATCCGTTAGAACTGTGCCGAATAAAGAACCTAAATAAAACCAGTTACCCACTTTGCCCCAATTCCGTATTAAACACCAAAAGGCAAATGGTAGCCCTATAGACTCTACTGGCAAATGCCATAAAGGTTCCCAACGTAACCAGCCCCAGTAAATCGCTCCTGCTAACCAACTCCAGCTAAACCCTAAGAGCAAATCCCCCCAGACATAAGTTGCAGGACGTGACATTAAGGTAAAACTCAGCCACACCCAAAATCCTGTCAACGCTAAACTCAGACTTGGTAGCGATCGCACTAGTGGCGCTTCCACAAATATTGGCACTGATACCAAAAATACTGCCGCAACAAATACTAACCACGTTTGTTGGGAAGATATAAAGACAGGTAAAGAAGGAAATGAGGAAAGTGTAGACTCTAATTCTCTGATGCTCCTCACACCAGAGTCAGTTGAATCCAAATCGGTATCAATAGAAGGGGTTGAAGCAGTGTAGGAGGACAATGTATTATTAATCAAAGTTTTTAATATTTGTTACTTAACTTTATCTTACTTAATTTATCATATTACAAAATGCCCTAGGGGGGGATTTTGATTGTATCTAAATTGTATATCACCTGCAAAAGTGTAGAACTTACCCAAAAAGATTTTTTGTGGACGTAGGGGGGAAGACCTGCTGCTTGCTCTTGTGCTTTCTTCTGCCCTAGGGCGTGTTTTCTTGCCTCGCCGACACCCTAAAGGGTGCGGCTACAGGAACGAAGTCCCTTCGGGTTTGCAGTCGCCTGGCTGTCGGGAAACCCTACCAAGAGCGCTGTCTCACCGCGCCAGCGGACTACGAAAAATCCAGATTTTAAGCCTGCTTCTTCAGGCTTTGTTCCTGTAGCCTCAGGCTTTAGCCTGAAGGCTTGTAGGATTTGAAAACATGCCCTAAACCCCTTCGGAAGCACGTACGTATCCCTTACTCTGCCACATACTCAGGGACTTTCAAGCTTCTCGCACTATTCTGTAAATTAATCATCCGCCTCTAAGGGATGAATGAAAAACTGATGTTTTCTTCAGCTATTTTCCTGGTAAGTTCCCTAGGTAGATGTTTGTGTAATTGTTTGGAATGACAGCGATCGCAGGTAAACTGATGGCTTTATCAAAACGTCAATGGTTCGTGTTTCTGAGTGCAGTATCTGCAACTTTCTCAGTAACGGTATTTCCGCTCAAAGTTCTCAGTGCCCAGCCTAACACCGGGGAAAATACGGTGCAACAGATGAATGTCTTGCAAGCTATTTTTTTAGGCTTCGTGCAAGGAATAACGGAATTCCTGCCGATTAGTAGCACAGCACACTTAAAAGTTGTACCCGTGGTTCTTGGTTGGGGCGATCCGGGAGTAGCTTTTACTGCCATCATTCAGCTCGGTAGTATAGCAGCGGTGCTGGGGTATTTTTGGGGTGATTTGACGCGAATTATCAAGGGAGCAACAAGAGCGATCGCACTTAAAGATTATGATGACTACGACTTTCGCCTATCTCTAGGGATTATTTTAGGAACTTTGCCTATCGTCTTTTTTGGACTTTTGATCAAAAAGTTTATCCCAGATTTTGATCATTCACCCATTAGAAGTTTAGAGGCGATCGCAATTGCTTCCATAGTCATGTCGTTGTTGCTGGGGTTAGCAGAACAATTAGGCAAACGTCAACGAGACTTTGAACACCTGACAATGAGAGATGGGGTATTGATGGGTTTAGCCCAGTGTTTGGCATTAATTCCTGGGGTTTCTCGTTCTGGTTCCACCTTAACAGGGGGTTTGTTTATGGGATTACAACGCGAAACAGCAGCGAGATTTTCATTTTTGCTAGGCATTCCCGCCATTACGCTAGCAGGGTTAGTCGAGTTAAAAGATGTTTTAGGAGCAGGATTAAGCAGCGCAGCAATAGTTCCCCTACTCGCCGGGGTGATTTCTGCGACAATATTTTCATATATGGCGATCGCCGGCTTGCTGCGCTTCCTCAAAACCCAAAGCACCTGGGTGTTTATTTGGTATCGACTGGCATTTGGGGTAGCAATACTGGCGGCAATTGCAGCTGGTTTGTTGAACAATAGTTAATAGTCAACAGTCCATAGTCAAGAGTCCATAGTTCATAGTAATGATCAGAGACTGTAGCCTGTAGCCTGTTGACCCTTGACCCTTGACCCTTGTACAGACGCGATTAATCGCGTCTCTACCCTTGACTCTTGACTCTTGACTTTTGACCAATGACTACCATTCGTCCCGCCCAAATTACCAGAGTATCACCTGATTCCATAGCCGCAGAGATTGGCTTTGAGGCGGGGGATGCGATCGTTGCTATCAACGGTACACGTCCCCGCGATTTAATTGATTATCAGTTTTTATGTGCCGATGAAGTTTTAGAACTTGAAGTTTTAGACGCTGCTGGTAAAACCCATCAGCTGGAAATTGAAAAAGACTACGACCAAGACCTGGGGCTAGAATTTGAAACTGCCCTATTTGATGGTTTAATTCAGTGCAATAACCGCTGCCCATTTTGCTTTATTGACCAACAACCCCCAGGTAAGCGTACTAGCTTGTATTTGAAAGACGATGATTACCGTCTGAGCTTTTTGTATGGCTCTTACCTGACCCTGACCAATTTACCAGAAAGAGAATGGCAGCGTATTGAACAAATGCGCTTGTCACCCTTGTATGTTTCTATTCACGCCACGGAACCCGAAGTCAGAATCAGACTGCTAAAAAATCCGCGTGCGGGACAAATCTTGCAACAAATCAAGTGGTTTCAAGAAAGGCGGCTCCAAATTCATGCTCAAGTAGTCGTTTGCCCTGGTATAAATGATGGCATACACTTGGAACAAACCCTAAGAGATTTAGCGTCATTTTATACTGGCGAAGTGCCTGCGGTGGCATCAGTGGCAGTTGTGCCGGTGGGTTTGACCCGATTTCGTCCCCAACAAGACGAACTTACACCCGTAACTAGGGAGAAAGCAAAAGAAGTGATTTCCCAAGTGCGATTGCTCACCCAAGAGTTTCGCCAACATTTCGGTTCCAACGTTGCTTGGTTAGCCGATGAGTGGTTTTTGATTGCAGGTGAGGAGTTACCAAGTGAATCTGAATATGAAGAGTATCCGCAAATTGATAATGGTGTTGGTTCCATTCAGTTGTTTATCAAGCAATTTGCAGCAGCGGCAGCAGAATTACTTCCGCCAAAAGTCTATCCTAAGAAAAAATTAACTTGGGTAGTAGGCAACGCAGTAGAAAAGGCATTTCAACCCATCTTGAAACGGTTAAATTCTGTTGAGGGTTTAGAGGTAAATATGCAAGCTCTATGTAGTGATTATTGGGGGCAAAGTATCACTGTAACTGGGTTAATAACTGGTCATGATTTGCTATTAAATTTACAAGGGCAAGATTTGGGAGAAGGAATTTTGCTACCAAATGTAATGCTCAAACATGGCGAATTGATATTTTTAGATGATATCAGCGTTGAAGATTTAGCTGACAAATTGAATACAAAAATCTTACCAATAGCAGGAGTTGAGGATTTAATCAATACCTGTATTGCTTAAGTTGTTAACAATTAGCTATCAACTAATGTCAGTTTTTGGCGGTCTGTCAGTTGAGATTAAACCTTTTGTCAAAGCCAATGTTATGAAAATAAAACCATTATCTTAGAAAGGTTTAGCGCTGACTTTCGGTGTAAAAGCTTGGAGGGAAGCTTGTTGTGAGAGTTCAAAACTTTCCAACATAGTAGTTAGTGGTTATAAATATTCTTAGCAAGAAGTTGGTTCTGTATGATTAACAACTGATTAATGACTAATGGTCAATAAAGATTAATTAACAACTAATAAAATTAGGAGTAACTAGTGAAATATCAGGGAAGCATAATTAAAAATATTAAACTAAATATTAAAAAAAGTGGTTTTTTTATTTTAAATTTTAATTTTTTAATGGTTAATTACTTGGGGATTCTACCAGCAATGGCAGCCATAGAAGAACCTGTATTGAGCGTAGTCCACAGCCAAGAAAATGCCAATCAATGGACAGGAATAACTAATCGCTTGCAGTCCGTTGGGGTAAAGTATTGCATAATTCCCCTAGATGATGTGAAGAGTGTAGCAGATTGGGGCGATCGCCGAGTATTGTTTTTGCCAAATGTGGAGACATTAACACCAACACAAGCGATCGCCCTTGAAGAATGGATGAGTAAAGGAGGGCGCTTAATTGCCAGTGGCCCCGTAGGTAGTTTGTCAGCACCGGGAGTGCGCCAGTTATTGCGATCGCTCTTAGGAGGTTATTGGGGATTTAGTCTCAATGAAACAGAACAGATGAAACCCACAAAAACCAATATGCAACAATGGGCAACCCAAACCGAACTGTTTGGCAAAGTGCGCGGCGGCGTTGTGATTCCTAATGATGCCATCACTCAAGCTGCTGCTATTTGGAATTCTCAAGATAATCCTGCCGCAGTAGTGACAACTGAGCGTTCCACCTTTTTGGGCTGGCGCTGGGGTATAGATGCAACTTCCGCAGCCGAGTTAGATAGTGCCTGGTTAAAAGCTGCCCTCAATCGTTATCTGACAGCATTACCAAATCGTACAAATAAAGTGGAAGGAGGTTCGCAAAAGTGCTCTACATCGGTGGCAACTGTGCCGAAGGAGCAGGGGAGCAGAGGGGCAGAGGGGCAAATCTTTTCCCCCATGTCCCCATCTCGCCCTCCAGCTAAAATCGTTGCTGCTCCTCAAGCCAGACCGCTTCCCAGAGTCAAACCCCCAGGTGCTCAAGAGGCTATTGACCAACTGGAAGAAGCAGTACGTTTAGATATTGCACCCGACTCTAATACACCGATTGATAACAATCAAGCGATCGCCCTTCAACAAGAGTTAGAAAATCTAATTGGTCGGGTACAAAGCGCCCATCTAGCAGCTTCGACATATGCCTCTGGCGGCAGCGAAACAATATCTGACAATAAGCCCCACTCTAGGCGGCTACGCGCCGAGTCTGTAGAGGAGCAACAGACACAATTTGCCTCAACCAAACTTGGAGCACCAGTTATCAGCACAGAGCAAGTCTTGGCACAAGCAAGGGGAATTGCCAAAAACTTACCTCAGCTGATTGCACAAAAAAACTATGCTCTAGCTCGTCAGCAGTGGCTGATGGCCAAGGCGAGTTTGTGGAAGCAGTTTCCTGTTGAACGGCAGTTAGCTCAACCAGAAATCCGGGCCGTTTGGTTAGACCGAGGGACAATTGTCCGTGCTGGTAGTGAGAGGGGACTAGCTCAAATTTTTGATCGACTAGCCCAAGCTGGGATTAATACCGTTTTTTTTGAAACTGTCAATGCCAGCTATACGATTTATCCCAGTCAAGTCGCACCACAGCAAAACCCGTTAATTCGTGGCTGGGACCCATTAGCAGCTGGCGTGAAATTAGCCCATCAGCGGGACATGGAATTACACGCTTGGGTTTGGACATTTGCTGCTGGTAACCAACGTCACAATCAGATTATCAATCTCAATCCTGATTACCCAGGGCCAGTGCTTGCTGCTCATCCTGATTGGGCAAACTACGACAACCTTGGCAACATGATTCCCGTTGGTCAGACCAAGCCATTCTTTGACCCAGCCAACCCCGAATTGCGGCAGTACTTACTCAAGCTATATGAGGAAATTGTGACGCGCTATGACGTGGATGGTCTACAACTAGACTACATTCGCTATCCCTTCCAAGACCCATTTGCAGGTCGGACTTACGGCTATGGGAAAGCTGCAAGAGCACAATTTCAGCAACTTACTGGTGTAGATCCGGTGAATATTTCTCCCAGTCAACCGGATCTGTGGCAAAAGTGGACAACATTTCGCACTCAGCAAGTTGATAGCTTTGTTGCCCAAGTATCACAGCAGTTACGACAAAAACGAGCAAATTTGATTTTGTCTGTTGCTGTATTTCCTCTACCAGAATTAGAACGTATTCAAAAAATTCAACAACACTGGGAACTTTGGGCACAGCAGGGAAATGTAGATTTAATCGTTCCCATGACTTATGCCCTGGATACTTCTCGCTTCCAAAGATTAGCACAACCCTGGATCGCCTCTACACAATTAGGATCTACCTTGTTGGTGCCGGGAATTCGTTTACTTTCCTTACCACCAGTCGGAGCCTTCGATCAACTCCAATTGGTAAGGGATTTACCAGTAAGTGGTTACGCGCTCTTTGCGGCGGAGAATTTTAACAACGAGCTAGACAAACTTTTTAGTAACACCCAAGGTAGGACAAAACCCACAACAACTCAACCTATTCCTCACCGTCAGCCTTTTCAAACCGCTGCTGTTCGTTACACTGCCCTGCAACGGGAATGGAAGTTTGTTTTGCAAAATGACCAACTGCAAATGCCTGCTCAGACAATTGCAGATTTTAACAGCCAGGCAAAAGTTTTACAAAGTGCTTTAAATCAGCTTGCTAGTTCACCTTCTGCCAATAATTTGTTAGCAGCGAGAGCCTCGCTAACCCGCTTAAAGTCTCAATTTCGGGTATTAATGAGCCGAGAGTTTATGGATAATTCCTATCAAATTAAAGTCTGGGAAAATCGTCTTGCAACTATAGAAAAGCTACTGCGTTACGGCGAACAGCGATCGCACTTCGGCAAAGCTCAGTGACTATCGTAGACATCGCAGTTGCGCCCTCAGCGAAAATGAAAATCGGACTTTAGACTGGCAACAATTGTCGAGTCTCAAGTCTATGATTAAGAAAATTGTGTATCATTTTTGCTGCCATGAAAGTCTCTGCGCGTTTTTTGCTGTTAGTTTTATTGCTGACCATAGCAGCAGCCTGTAACCAGACTCGTGCTTCCTTGGATGATACTACACAAGCATCTACACCTTCGCCTCGGTTGGCACAGCAGCCTACACAGTCAAAAAATAGCATTCCTACTGAACCACTTTCACCCACACCCATTCTGATTAAATTGGAGAATTTACCAGCACCTTTCGGCACGGAAAGCGCCTCCAAGAGTCCTGATGTTGTGCCAATTCCCCAAAACCCAGTGTTGAGCGTACCAGCAGGATTTACAGTTAATGTCTTTGCTGAAGGTCTAGATGCCCCTCGCTGGATGGCTTTAACCCCCAGTGGTGATGTGCTGGTGACAGAAACCGGGCAAAACCGTATTCGTTTGTTACGGGATACCAACAGCGACGGGGTAGCCGATGTTCGAGAGACGTTTGCTAGTAGGGGAAATGGACTCAATAGACCTTTAGGTATGGCTTTTGCAGGTGATTCCTTCTTTTTAGGAAACACAGATGCTGTACTACGTTTTCCCTATACCCAAGGTCAAAACAAAATTACAGGTAAAGGTGAAAAAATCGCTGATTTACCTGCTCAAGGTTACAACAACCATTGGACACGTAATGTTGTTGTCTCGCCAGATGGCAATAAGTTATATGTTTCGATTGGTTCAGGAACCAACGTGGATGAAGAACCTTTGCCACGGGCTTCAGTGCAGGTAATGAATTTGGATGGTTCCCAGCAGCAGACTTTTGCTTCTGGCTTGCGTAACCCTGTTGGTTTAGACTTTCACCCCGTAACTAAGGAACTTTACACGACTGTCAACGAACGGGATGGGATAGGTGATGATTTAGTACCAGACTACTTCACACGCATTCAGCAGGGGGAATTCTACGGCTGGCCTTATGCTTATCTGACGCCAAGCAACCTCGATCCGCGTCAGAAAACGAACGATCAAAGTAAACGCCCCGACTTAGTAGCCCTTACCAAAACACCGGATGTGCTATTTCAGGCGCACTCAGCGGCATTGGGTTTGCAATTTTATGACCGTCAGACATTTCCAGAAAAATACCGTAACGGTGCTTTCGTTGCTTTTCGTGGTTCTTGGAACCGCGATCGCGGCACTGGTTATAAAATTGTATTTATTCCTTTCGATGCTAACGGACGTCCACAAGATTATTACGAAGACTTCCTCACAGGATTTTTGCTAAATCCTTCTACACCAACTACTTGGGGACGGCCTGTAGGGTTACTTGTATTACCTGATGGCAGTTTGCTAGTAACAGAGGAAGCCAATGATCGTATTTATCGGATTCAGTATACGGGGGGTTAGGAACTGGGGACACTTCTCTTCGAGACGCTCCGCGAACGGTGAGCTTCAGTGCATCGCTGGGGACTGGGGAAGAAAGAGTTTTTCTAATACTCAATACTTAATTCCCGAACTCTGGGCCAAACGCGTTGACACCATCTCCTTCTCTGCTTAACCTAGCTTTATCTTGTTTACGTTAAATTACTGGACAATAAATAATAGTAATAGTCATTTGGTTTAGAAATTAGTTATGACTCAGAATGAGAATAATATTAAGCCAAATATCAATGAATCTTCCCCACATTCAGGTACACGCTACTGGGGTAACGTGGAGGTGATAGAGGAGGGAGAAAGTTATAGGATCAGTCGTGTTGAAATTAAGCCCAGGCATGGCATTAAACCACAAATCCATTATCACCGCAATGAACATTGGGTTGTAGTCTCCGGTGTAGCCAAGGTGACTTGTGGAGAAGAGGAAATATTACTGAATCGAAACGAATCAACCTATGTTCCCGCAGCCACCCTGCATAAGGTAGAAAATCCCGGACAGATTCCGCTAATTATTCTGGAAATTCAAAATGGTGAGTATTTGGGTGAGGATGATACGGAACGCCCTTATGACCTTAATTTAGTCAAGCCTACAACTGAAGCTCACTAATGGTTAGGATAACGTAAGAAGTCAGGAGTCAAAATAAAGAGAATTCTGACTTAATTAATAAGGTCTGAATCAATACGGTTTAGTTAAGCCCAAAAAATAAAATCATGTAGGTTGGTTTGAGGAACGTAGACGCCGGAGGCGGCTTCCCGCAGGGTAACCCAACATTTTCAAGCCTTTGTTGGGTTTCACTCCGTACCCTGCGGGATCTTGCTACAACCCAACCTACAATTATTCTTAACCCAAGCGTATTGAGGTTTGAATTATGATAATTAAAAAATCAAAACCACCCTTCTTGTTCCAGGGTTTCAATCAACTGCAATCCACGGGGGTCACCCACTCCTAATAGTGAGGCTTTGGCGTCTTCCCGCACTCCTAAATCTTGATCTTCGGCAAAGGCTTGAATCAGTGCATCAATTGCTGTGGCATAAACTACGTTAGAAGGTAGTTCGCGGCATAACTGTCCAATTGCCCAAGCACAGTTACTCCGTACTGCTGGTACAGGGTCTTGGACTAAAGCTCCAATTAGTGGCGGTATAGCTCCTAAAACTGCCTCATAACCCACGTCTGCCATTTGTGCTAGGGCACTAGCAGCCCACAAACGGACTGCGGAAATATCGGTTTTTAAGGCGTCTGCTAAGGGTGCTAATGAACGGCGATCGCGACAGTTTCCTAAAGCCCAAACTACACCTTTACGCACATAGCCATTCCAATCCTGGTTCAATTGAGCAATTAACGGTTCTACTGCATCGGGACTGGGATTGCGTCCGATGCCATATGCCGCACTCACCCGAACTAAGGGACAGGTATCAGTTAACAGGCGAATTAAATGAGGAGTAGCACGCGCATCTTCTATATCACAAAAAGCACGAGCCGCTAGCATCCGTTGCTGGGGCTGGGCATTTTCTAGGAGGGCTAGCATTACTTCCGGATCGGGCTTTGCCACCTCTGACTCATCAGTTAGCGGCTCTATTTTATCTAGGGGGCTTTCTAGCTCCACCTCGGCATCAAGTAGGCTTAGGTCGTCTTCGTCGTACATAATTTCAATCCCTAGCTGGGATTAACTCATAACCCTCCATGCCAACAGATAAAACCCTAATAGATGTTAGTTACATCATTGTACATTTTTGCATCAACTTCGTTGAGTTTTATGTTCACGAGAACTGATATAACTAAGACGCTACAGAATGTTATCGTTATGCACTAGTGCAAGAAGGCAGAAGGCAGGAGGCAGAAGGCAGGAGGAAGAAGGCAGAAGGTAGAAAAGCCTTTACAGTAAGTTTTTCAGCTTTTTTCTATTGGATGGTTATTTCTACCACGCTGTACTAGTTTATTTTTCTGCACTCAGGAATTTTATCATCCAGAGTGATTGGGTTTCATAACCCAACTGATTGTAAAGATTTAATGCAGGTTTGTTTGATTGAAACACTTGTAATCCAATTTGGCGATCGCCTCTTTGAGTAGCCCAATTTTCTACATATCGCATTAAAGCTGTACCTATACCTCGCCGTCGATGTTCTGGCACAACGTAGAGAATAAAGATGTGAGCATGGCGGTTACCCTGTACTTGATCTATAGCATTACCTACCCAGAGGCAGGCTATGGGGGGAGGGGGGGAGGGGAGGAGGGGCAGGGCAGAGGAGGAATCTAGAAACTTCTCCCCTTGCTCCCCCTGCTCTCCTAAAAACTCCACCCACCATAAGGGCGTGTCGCTGGAGAAGTATTGTTTGACTGTTTGCTCTAGGTGGGAAAAATCCTCATTGGGGAAGATATCCTGGTAGGTTCGCTCCATAAACTTTACTAGCAGCGCCCGATCTAAAGTGGAGCCACGGCGAATATGATACCCAGGTAATAGTTGCTCAGACACTTCTGACGTTTTACTTAGCTAGCTGAGTTATGTGTTGCTGGTGGCAAATTAGCCGGAGTGGGTTGAATGCTCACGCCTACCTCTTCAATTGGTGCAGGTGCTGCCATGTCTGAGGGTAAAAAGATGCGGGCGCTGACTGCCACTAAGGCAAAGAAAAATACTAATACTGCAAGCAGCGGAGCGATGTACTGACGAAATATAGCCATATCTAAATTACAAGCAGCTAGGAACTTTTATGAAAACCTAGCTTAAGTTTTGTGAAGTTTTCTTGATTTATTTTAGCAATTTTCCATCCCTGGAAAATAACAGATGATTAGCGATCGCAAAGTGCAGGAGCGTTATCGGCGATCGCGGTCTAAGTCATCGAGCACTCTTTCACAATACCAATTCTCTGGCATATCAGGATAATTCTCTTTTGCCTGCTCAATTAACCTTTCGGCAGCGGCAGTATCACCAGATAATCTAGCAATCAGTCTGTTTTTGAGATAGCCATCAGATGCACCTTCTTCTACCTGGGTTGGTATCTCTCTTCTGAATGATGGGGTTGGCGTCTGTCTCCTCAACTGCCAAAATAAAACGTAATAAAGTGTACCAAAAATTAAAATCAGGCTGAGTGTTCCGAAAAAAGTTAGGAGGTTAAATCCCAGAAATCCTAAAACTAACTGTGAGAGAACATAGCCAAGTAACAAACCAGTAAGTAAGAGGATAAGTGTGCCGACAGTAATAACTACTTGATTCCCCATATATCCTCTTCTTCTTCCTCAAGTCCTGGTCTAGATACTGCCACTGGTTGAGGGTTCCAAGGGGCAAACACTGGTAATAAAAGTAGTCCTGGGATGGCGGCGGCGATGGTAATTAAGAAAAATACAGGCCAACCTGTGCTTTGGGCGATCGCACCACCAGGAGACGCTAGAATATCGCGGCTGACGGCCATCAAGCTGGAAAGCAAAGCATACTGGGTTGCAGAAAACCGCTGATTACAAAGACTCATTAAAAAGGCAACAAAGGCTGCTGTCCCCAATCCACCACAAAACTGTTCTATGTTGATGGCAAGTACCATAGCTTGGTAATTTTTACCGATGTATGCTAGAAAAAAGTACGCTAAATTACTCACTGCTTGTAGAATACCAAAAACCCAAAGTGATCGATTGATACCGATTGTGCTTAAAATTGAACCGCCTGCTAGAGCACCGACAATGGTAGCAATTAATCCCATGCCAACCTGAATTGCTCCAATATCAGTCTTAGTGAACCCAGTTTGCAGCAAAAAGGGCGTGGTCATGTTGCTCAACAAAGCATCACCCAGTTTGTATAAGGTGATGAACGCAAGAATTAAAAAAGCTTGGATGACTCCCTGGCGCTGGAAAAATTCTCTAAAGGGCAAGACAACAGCATCGCTCAAGGAAGCTGGAGGGCTAATTGCTTCTGGTTCTGGTGCGAACAAGGTGGCAAAAATACCGATTACCATTGTCCCTGCCATTATTAAGTAAACCGATGACCAAGGCAGCTGATCGGCAAGTATCAAGGCTAAAGCACCTGCAACTAACAGAGCAATTCGATAACCTAAGATAAAAACCGCTGCACCAGCCCCCATTTCTAATTTTTCCAAAACGTCAGTGCGATAGGCATCACTAGCGATATCTTGAGTCGCGCTGATCAAGGCAATCACTATAGCGTTGATAGCCAAAAGCTGTAATCCTTGTTTGGGTTGTTGAAAACCCATGACGGCGATCGCTACTATCAAAGCAATCTGTGTCAAAATTAACCAACCCCGTCGCCGTCCCAAAAATGGCAGGGTGAACCTATCCAATAACGGCGACCAAAGAAACTTCAAAGAATAAGGCAACGCGACGAGGCTAAACCAGCCAATAGCAGCCAAATCCACCTTTTCTACAGTCATCCAAGCTTTCAAGGTATTACCAATTAACAATAATGGTAAGCCGGATGCAAAACCTAGTAACAATAAAGCAGCCATCTTGCGGCTACCAAAAACTTGCAGCAGCGATCGCACTGGATTCATATTTTCAAGGTTCCTCCTAACCTTTTGGGAATTGCAGTTATCTTGCCATAGCTGCTGTGTAATTTCGTGCAAATATGCCAGCTTACCAAGATTTACTTGGCTAACAGACAAAACCAGGATACCCTCACAACGTTAATGGTTCCTTAACTTTCCTGAATCGGATAAACTTGATGCCCTCTGATTTCTACCCCATGTGCAGCGAGGCATTTTTCCCAACCTTCACGCATACCGATTTCGCTTTTGTCCTTGAGCAGTCCTAATTGCTGTTCTTGTTGCGTGAGTTTAGCAAATTCTTCGTAGAGCGGGTAGTTGCTGGTAACAAAGTTTTCTTTACGGTGCAAAATCGGCGGATTTGCCCTATTTTGATAGTCTCGGTGAGTGACGAATAGTGTTTTTAAGTCAATAGTTATACTCGCTTTTAACGCTGGATGGGGGTCAGTGTCGAATTCAGGGTAAAACAGATAAGATATTTGCGGTTTATCAGTGTAGTATTTAATCAATGTGGCTCCATCTCCACGCCCAATAGTACGGCTGGCGCAACCTTCGTAAATTCGCAGCAAGGGATCAAGTGCTGCCAATGCCCAAACATGGACGTAAAGAGCGCTGCGTGTGTGTTTACCAATTTTGCTTTTTTCGCAAACAGTTTGAATAACCCTTGGTTTACCTAAACTGAAAAGCTTTTGGTCAGCGACAAGGCACGCTTCCTCATAGCTACCGAAAAAGGCTTTGATGTCGTGACGCATTTCTGGCGCTAGCTTATGCCATGCAGGGCGTTGATCAAAGTGGGTGAGAGCGAGATAAACTTGGATATCCAGAGAACGATGGTAGGCGATCGCATCCCATTCTGCTTCGTCAGTAGCTTGCAAGACTATAGCAAAGGCACGGCGGAAGTTGCCAAACTCGCTCAACAATTCCTGTTCATTGTCTAATTCACCTTTGACAGGTAGTCTACCGCGCTTGGTAAAAAAAGCCATTATTGGTTCAAGCTGTTCTTGATAGTCTTCAAACCGCTTGCTGGGGATGCGGACTCGCGGCGTAGAAGTTCTAGAAAAGAAGCGAATAGCTTTGTAACTCTCTTTTTCGGCTTCATCACGAAAAACAAAGTAGACGCCTAACGCCACCGGTACCGCATCTACTTTTAGCACCTCATCAATATAAGTTTTGAGTTCTTCTTGTTCGTAATATTTTTGAAAAGTATTGCGGCGCGTCACAATGCCATCATTGTAAGCAAGTTGAGTCTTGCTGGGAACATTAATCAGTATTTGAGCCGCGACAATTAAAACTTTGTGGGTGAGTTCCCAAGCTTGGATCAGGCTTTGACGGCGTTCTTCTGGATCTTCAATGACGTTGAGGATATAGCCCAAGTTGACCACATCAGCTGCGGTGCGTGGTACATCAGGATAATAGTAAGGATCCCAGCCTGCACTGGTGTAGCCTAAGTTTCCTACTCGCTCGACATCGCCACCGTAGCCGCAGCCGTAGTCAAAAAAAGTAGTATCTTTGTGTAGGATTGACCACTCTATTGCTAATCGTACAGGGCGAGATAGATCAGTGCGAGCGATCGCAGCTCTGTGACGCTCGATTTCTAGCGCTTCGGGCATAAGACGAATAAGTTATCAGTTGGTAACTGTTAACTCATATCCTTTCAAGGTTTAATGGCCAGTTCAATTAAATCTTCAATTTTCTTGATATTTGGATCGCCTGCTAAGTAACCAATACCACGATGCAAATGCAGGCGAAATTGGGTGGCGAGGGTTTCTTTATCTATGGGATAACCGTCATTGTGACAGCGTTGCTTGAGGGCGAGGAGGAGAATATCGGACATTTCGCCGCCAAAGACGCGCCAAGTCATTTCGACGTTGCTATCTTGGGGAATTGGTACGGGGGAGGGTGCAGTTGGTTCTGCTAGGGAACGACAAAACGCCCAACGGCATAAAATATTCCATTGGTCGATTTTGGTGCTGCGTTTAAGTTTGAGAAGTTGGTCTTTGGCTGTTTGAGAAAGTTTAATTCTTTCTATTGGTGATTCCATAATCTTCGTCAATAACAAGTTTTATTAAAAATTGAGGTAGTTTTCGCTCATAAACCCAAACAGTAGCGAACCGCAGTTTCAACTTCAAGCATTTTGGAGTCAGAAATCTTGCCAGATGGGTCAGCAGGAAAGCGATTTGGATCTAAAGAACGAATTTGAAAACATAAAAACACTGTTTCTATAAGCAATCCACTGTCATTTGGAGAAACTCGTATATTAGTTGGATAATCGCGCTTAATATTTGTTCCTTTCGTACCGATAACTATAGTCACAACCAAAGGTAATTCGTTAATAGCGTTTATAGATAATACTAAAGCTGGTCTTTTTCCTGCCTGTTCTCGACCCTGCACTGGATTAAGATTGATAAAATAAATTTGTCCTCTCTCGATGCTCACAAATTTTCTAAACCATCCATTTCTGTAACACAAAATTCATTATTTATAGAAGCAATTTCTGCCTGTATATCTAAATCACTAGCCATTGCAACTAGTTGTTCATTCATGCTTTTAACATCAGTGAATTTATTTAATATTTGCTTTCTTTGTTGCACTTGTCTTGTAATACGTTCTAAGAGCCATTCTAATTCTTCTAATGACAAAACACGTAGGTCATGCTCGATTTTTATTAAATGTGGTGAGTTCATAATTTATCTCTTTTCCAAAGGTCGTTAGATATATTGTAAAGATGTAGGCTTAAAAAAATTGTGTAGTTTACCGCCGCAGGCATCGCTCAATTTTTTAACAATATCTACTACCAAAAATATCCTGGTTGTATGGTTGTTTGGCGGGTGGAGGAGTCGTATTTGAGCAGGTATTCGTGGGCGATCGCTTCGTTTTCTCGCAGTGTTTCTACTTCTTTTTTGCCGATTTCGGTGTCGGTGGACAGCAGAATTACTTGGTGGCTGGCGGCGGGAAAGTAGCGTTCGACTAAGTTATTGCGGTGGGAAGAGTCTAATCTACCTAGTGGCGTATCGATTGCTACTGGTAGGCGTCGTCCAGAGACTTTGGCTAAACCCCAGAGGAAGGCGATCGCAAGTAGTTGTTTTTCACCAGCAGAAAGGCGATGTTTTGGGACTGGTTTACCATTGAAATCGTAAAGTGAAAGGCTGAAAGTATTGGTATCAATAGCGATGCGATGTACTAAGTCTGATTTGTGGAGGAGATAAAGGAAACAATTTTTAACTTCTTCTTCTAATTTATTGAGTTTTCTCAAGGTTAATCTTTCACGGAAAATCTTGAGTGTGTCTTGAACTTTACCTGCTGACGTAATAATATGTTCGTTATTTTTCTGTTTGATATTTTCTACAGTATATTCACTTAATTGTTTTTTTGACTTAGCAATAATAGTTTCCAATTCAGCTAAACGACGGCGGATTGTTTCGTAATTTGCTTTAGCTTCAACAACTTGACTTTGTGCTGTTTCTAGCGCCTGACGTAGCTTTTTATAATCTTCCGGTGCTGCTGCTGTTTGCACTTGTCTTTCAAGAGTATGAATTTCTTCTTCTTTATTTTTAATAATATTTAATTGTTGTTGAGCAGAAACATGGGAGTTTTGCAAGTGATAGATTAAATTATCTAGTTGACTCAAAGTTTCTTCATCAGCTAATAGCCAAGATGCTTCTGTCTGTAAAGATTTTGCATATAAACTATCTACATCTTGGACTAAAAATAATTGGATGTTTTCAACCTGTGTCGGTGAAATTTCTACCTGACTTAGCCAAGTGAGTAAGCGCTGATCTCGCTCAAGCAATAAATCTCTAGCCATCTGCACCTGTTGATGGCGAAGTTCTTTTGTTCCCTGCGATTGCACTTGAGTAAGTAAATTGGGAATCAATGCTAAAGGTAAAACATCAGATGCTAATTCACACATCGACTGCCGCACCTGTTCAACTTCCGCAGTTTTTGCCTGCTGTTGTAGCTCTAGTTGATTGCGTTCTGCTGCAATTTTACCACCCTCGGAAATGAATTTATCAAAAGCTTCCCGTTGCTGATTTTCTAATTCTTCTAGCTGATTTTTGAGGGCTTCTAATTTCTCTACTGTTGTTTGATAATCTTCTTGCTGCTGGATTAACCTAGTTTCAATTTCCTCTAGGTTTGCTAAATCCTTACTATTACCTACTTCTTTAAGTTTACGATTAACTAAGATATCTAAATCAATTGCTAAACGATCTGCTAACTCTAGTCCTAACAGTCCGCGAATAGCTTCAACAACAATTGGTGGTGGTGTTTCTTGGTCGGCGAGTTCTTTAACTTGTTCACCATCAAATAGAAATAAGTTAGAAATTCCTAATGGTAAAAGATTTTCTATATACTCATCCCAGATATTAACTAAAGCATCAGGCCATGTATCACTGTCACCCAAAATCCCTAATGTATCTTTACCGTCTTTAGGATTTTTTGTCCAACTACGTACAACACGGTATTTTATTGGCTTATCGTTTTCAATATGTTCAAAGAGTAATTCAATACGAGTGTCTGCAACAGGATCTGTTGTCTTGGAAAGTTGCTCCTTTTGGGGAAACCCCAAGACCGCACTTTCCGCTTTGCTGTTAACACATTGGTTAAGAAAATCGCTATAACTTAAATTACCACGGGTGGAACATTGGGCGCGGGGGCCGTAAAGGGCAAGACGAATGGCGTCCATAAGGGTAGTTTTTCCACCACCATTCATGCCACCTAGTAGGATAATTGGGTGTGAGTTTTCCTCATCAATTTTTGGGTTAAGATTGATTATTTGTTTCCCTCTGTAGGGGCCAAAGTTTTGCAGAACGAGTTCAAGAAATATCATTTATCTAATTGCGGGTTTCTTAAAATATTGGGTTGAATGGAATTCGCGGCTACACAGGCAAAGGAAAAACCTGTTAGAAAATGTATATGATCTTCAATGCCACCAATTGCAATTACGGTGCATTTTAACTCCTCAGATTCCCGGATAATTACCCCGTAAACTTCCTTTTGAATATCAGGTGTAATTAGGGATAATCTATCCCAGGTCGCCCAAACATAATGTAGATACAATTGTGTAAAACTTGCTCTCATTTCTCTTTAACCCACGAAGGTGGGTTTTGTCTGTGTAGCCGCGTTTGCCCTACAGCCCTTCGGGCATCCTCCGGCAGGCGTGCCGGAGGCATCATTACATTCGCCCGGTATCTCATAAACTTCGGTTGGTCTTCTATTATTCTGAATTTTCCTTTTTAAATTTCATACTTGCCCAAGTTACCTGTCCATCATTTTCACCTTCATCCACCTCATTTATTGCTGCAACATCACCCAAAGTCATCTGCTTGACTTTTGCAACGTCACCTTGACTAACTGCTTCACTTAATTCGCGTTTCAAACGAGCATTTTTAATCGCATCTTCTGGAGAACGAGAACTCGTATTAAAACATTTTTCTAGGGTTTCATATATTCCCACGCGACGAGTCTTTTTGCGATACTGGCGTTCTGTGTCTAACAATTTCGCCATGAGTTCCAAGTGCATCGCATCACCTTCACAAATTTCTTCTAATACTATCCATTCATCGCGGCCTAGTAGGCTATAGTCAGCGCCAGGACGAGGGTCTTGGAATTCTTCACCAGTCACTTCTTGATAAATCTGGGGTAAACTATCATCAAATTCATGTTTATCTTCTAGCCAAATGCGGCGAATTTCGCTCATTTCCTCTAGAGTAATTAGGGTGATGTCGCGCATATTTTCTGGCGCTGTACGACGGGTTTTTGTTTGCGCTTCTAATAATCGTCTTAGCCAATGCTCCCGCCAATATTTGGTATAGGGACCAGGTATTGGTACAACAGTCGTTTCCCCGTCTTTATTGCGCTCAAATAGTTGGACATCTCCCCAAATTCTTCTAAAGTCTCTTTTATCCCAGTCTTCTTTAATATCTAGTTCATTGCGAATATCTAATAGAGGCTGCATCCATTCTTTTTCTTCATCATTCTGGATCATCGCTTCCATTGATTTATCCTGACTCACCAATGTGCAAACCCAGCACCCAAATCGAGAATCACCACAACTAGGAGTAGAAGTATCAACAACTAGAGGACATTCATTATCTGCTGTTGCACCTCGATACAAAGTGAATAAGTCTTTGTTATTTCCTCCCCAAGGATTCTGCCACTGATTTAGGTAAATCCAAACTTCATCATTACGCCAGTCTTCAATAGGAGTATAAACAAGGGAGTTAATCAAGCTTGATCTAGGACTCAGGCGATCGCGCACCCGTCCTTCTTCGTGCTTTTCCATGACAGTCGCACGTTTGGTGCTTTCAGCCTTACGCATACCTAAAACAAGAATTACTTCACCATTATCTCGAACCATATTACGGATAAAGGTATTCGCAGGCTGTATTTTCAACCGTTCGGTACACCACCGAAACCGCATACGCGGCGCAGGATAGCCTTTGCCAATTAAGTTTACCCAAAAGGTATCTTTGACTGCGGGATAAAGCAGATGAGTTTCAATAGGCATCCCTTTTTCTTTTGCAGCAGATGCGAGCTGCTGCATGGATGTACGAACCCAAGCAGAAACAATTGGATTTTCTACCTGAGTATCTGTTGTAATAACATGGATTGTTTTAGTTCTTTTTTCTAGAGGAAGAGCAGCGATCGCATTCCATACAAGCTGCAATACTGCACTCGAATCTTTTCCCCAAGACACGCCTAAAACCCAAGGTATTTGGTCTAAACAATACAATTCTTGAATTTCGGTGGTGAGAGCTTGGATATAGTCCACTAACTCTGCTACAGTACGTGCTTGCTGAACTTTCTTTTCTGGTTGTTGTGCTGTAGTCATTTCTCTCTACCTCTGGAAACACTGCTGTAAGATCCGGGCGAATAGAATTCGCTTCTACACAGACAAAACCCACCTCCGTGGGTTGAAAAAAGTTTTTAAAAACCTTACTGCTAATATCTAATTTTTTAGATAATTAAACTACATAATACTATTTTGTTTTTAAAATTTAACATGAAAGATAGTGCATCTGACCCAACTGCTGACATCGCTAGAGAATACCTGGAACGAGAAAATAAGGAAAAACAGGTACTAGCTTTACTCCTAGAGAAGTTTTTAGGGAGAAAAGATCAGATTCTCGTTCAAAAAACAGAAATGGGTGGTACTGAGGCTTATGTTAGCTCTGTTACACTCGAATGGTTCGCAGGTCGGGTTCACTTTGCCTCTGGCTTACCTCTGTTTCAGAAAAAGTATAATCCAGAGACTGATAATGTCGAAATTGACGCGGATAGTATTGATGAAATTCAACAACGTCCCCTTGATTGGTCACGTCAAGCACCGCTAGTCCAGTATTTAGCGGCTAGAGACAACCATAAGTTTCCGCCGGTTTTGGTGGTAATTAATCAACCGTGGGTGGATAATCCTAAAGCTGCTGAGTGGGATAGCGAAGGACGTGCCACCAAGTCTACGACTGATTTTATACCCCTAGATAAAGACAGTAAGGTAGGTCTGCTAAATATTTCTGAGGATGATGTAACCATTTATGCGCTAGATGGACAACATCGACTCATGGGAGTGCAGGGGTTGATCGAGTTAATCAAAACTCGTAAACTCCAGCGCTATAAAAAAGATAAAGGTGCTGATGACAGTTTTATTACAGTCAATGATTTGATAGAAAAATACCAAGTAGACCTTGCTTACTTGCAAAATTTACCCAAGGAAAAAATTGGTATTGAGTTCATCTGTGCGGTAGCGGCTGGAGAAACTCGCATCCAGGCGAGGCGCAGAGTAAGATCGATTTTTGTTCATGTCAACCTGATGGCTGCACCGTTGACTAAAGGGCAACTAACACAGTTGAATGAAGATGATGGTTTTGCGATCGTTGCTAGAAAAATTGCAGTTACACATTCACTGTTAGAACAACGACAAGAACGCAATCCCCGCGTCAATTGGAATAGTGCAACAGTGGCTTCCAATTCTACAGTTTTGACGACATTGCAAGCTCTGCAAGATATGTCTGAGCGATATTTGGGTCAAAAGTTCCCCCACTGGAAACCCTTGGAGAAAGGTCTAATTCCCATGCGTCCAGAGGATGAAGAACTTGAGCAGGGGATTCAGGAATTTAGCAAGCTATTTGATTCTTTGGCTAGTCTTTCCAGTTATAAAATTTTAGAACACGAGGATACACCAGCTTTACGGCGCTTCAGTTTTGAGAAGGATGGAGGTGAAGGAAATATGCTTTTCCGTCCGGTTGCTCAAGTTGCATTAGCGCAAGCTTTGGGAATTTTGGTATTTAAAAAAGGTTTTTCCCTAGCAGATATTTTTAAGAAGCTGCGGAAGTTTGACCAGCAAGGTGGCTTTAGTGGTATGGAATATCCCCAATCTCTCTGGTATGGGGTTTTGTATGACCCAAATAAAAAGCGGGTGCAGGTTGCTGGACGAGATTTAGCGGCGAAGTTATTGGTTTACATCCTGGGTGGAATTCAGGAACAGATGGAACGTGCTGAACTACGTAAGGCTTTAGCAGATGCTAGGACTGTGGAAGATAAAACTATAAGTTTTGATGGCAAGTTTGTTGAACCTAAGCAAGTAGGACTTCCACCTATTCTATAATTCGTAGGGTTAATGATAATTTCCAATATTCTGTGTAGTTATATGAAACCCAATTTCGACATCAGAGATTTTAAATCTTAACGCACTTGTTCTGCAATTGTTCTACTCACAAAACGACTTGAACCTAAAGGATCATGTTCAAAGCAAATAACACGTAAGTTTGTTGGGTTCATTGCACCTTCAGGATGCCTGGGAAATACAGTCAAGTGTGCATTATCTACAGTCTGCTCACAACCTCCCTCGTATTCGCAGGATCTACGTACAGACAAAAGTCGAACAGTCCAAAAAGGATGAGGAATACTTTGCTTTGCCAATTTTGGGTGTTCTAATGCACGTGGTTTGAGTGCGACATCATACAAAGATACTCGGTCGCTTTTGTGGCAGTTACACCAGCCACATGTTAAACGAAGATTATCTTCTTCATCACCGCCTTTTGAAAAAGGTACAGCATGGTCAACTTCAACACAAATATCACGTTCTGTCAGACCATGTAATGTCATGTAGTCAACAAACTGAGGAAGAGGAGCTTCCTGATAGTTGGTATATCCCAAAAACTTATTTTCAGCCCATGTGGTAAATTTGTATCCACAAATCCAACAACGCGGTTCTTTTCCGTAGATATCCCATAACATTTTTCTATTTTCTAAACTTAGAGAAATGCGTTTTCTTTCCTTTCTTCGTTGAACTTCTTTATCTACTAATCTCGCAATATATTTTGTAATTTCATTTCGCTCATCTTCAGAAATTCCTGGGAAAATAAGAGGTACTCTTTTTTGAACTGTTTTTACTATGTAGGCGTAGCCTTGAGGAGAATTAGCAAATATATCTGGATTGCAAATGGACTCAATAAACCACTGTGTCCACAATATATGTATATCAGCTCTTAGTAAAGTTCCTCGACCGCTCATGATAAAGTCGGGCACTCTCTGATTTGCAATATTACTGAGACTCCTGATATCCCAAGAAGCTTCAAGTTTGTCTGCTGTCGTCTCAAGAAAAGAGCTAATTTCTGCAAATTCCATAGCTATAATGAAACTTAATTGCCAAGGGGGTCACGATATTGAGTTGATCTTGGTAGTCTTTGTGGATCTTTTCTATACTCTACCCAAAGCTTTGACCACCTTTTTTTAATACCAGGCACATCTTTTTTCACTCCTTTCAAATTCCATTCCCGGTTAAAGTAATCACGGTCAACATCTTTCAACCATTGATTAACAAGAATAGGGATATCATTTGTACTATCGATTTTAATTTCCCGTTCACATAAAAATTGAAAGAAATCTGATGCAAGAATCGTCAATGATGTTTGGTTAAAAATATTTGACTTAACTGGAGAACCCCAGTAATGAGATGCTTCATCATTATTTCGAGAAGCTAGTTTATCACGTACTGAAGTCCAAAATAATATAAATACTTCTCTCCAACAACCATCAAGCTGACGCCAGTAGTTGAAAGCATCTTCACATTCTTCAAATTCCCAATTCTCAACAATTTTTGATTCAGGTAGGTAACAGCGTCTCCATTTATCAGCATAATCAACACTTTCATGGAAAAGTTTACCTCCTTTTAGTTCCCGAAAAATTTTTACTATAGATGCAAGAACATTCCATTTAAGACGGTCTTTACTATCTGAAGCAAGTCCTCTTTCAACTAAACCATAAAATGGACTATTTTGAGATCGAGTCAGGAAAGTTACTGCTCTTGATTCTTCAAGCTTAATACCTGCTAACTCAAGCCTATCTGATACTCTAGTCAATTCTTCGTTAGAAAGACTAGTAGATATAATTGTTCCCAGTAAAGCCGTTTTTATCGGTGTTGCTTTTTGATTTACAACTACAAATTGAAAAACCTGTTCTGCTGGATCTGTATTCATCAATAGTGAAATTGGCAGTTTACGCGCTGCATCAGCTTCTATTTTTATTTGAGCTTCCTCTGGGTCAATTTTATCATCTATAATTGCTTTTTCTATTAACTCTTTATATGCATCTTGTATGACTAGTTCTTTAACAGATTTAATCGCTGCTCGAAGCCTATGTTGACCATCAACAACAACTATAGGACGCAGAAACGAAATCATTGCGTCCTTTGAATAGTCTAGAAATTTGTCTCCATGAAAGCTATCTTTTATCTCTTCTAAAACAGAAACATAAGCAGCAACTTCTTGCCAAAAATCTAAGATATGGGATTCATCAGTTAATGAAATCCCCAAAGTTCCATCATCATCCGATTCTTCAGTAATTTCTTGATCATTTTCATAAGATTCATCTTGGTAGACCTGAAAACTATGCAAAATTTCTGCACGTTGTTTAAGTTCTAATATAATTTTATCGGGGACTATTTGAGTTACAAGTCCTGGAACTCTACGCTCTAAATCTGCTTTTACTCTTCTGAGTAAATCTAGTAAGCTTAGCTTCTCTAGATATTCACTTTTTACAGTTAGAAAACCATGCTGAATGCTCTCAGTAATACTATTATCAATTTCACTTGTTTCAAAAATAACTAACTCACTTTCTTGACGTAATGCACAAAGTAAAGGGTTTTGAATTATATTCTGTTCGTTACGATAAAAATCACTAATTTCTTTGATGCGTTTTTTATTTTCTTCTCGCTGAAAACCAGTAGTTTCTTTTGATTGCTCTCCAATTTTCTTTTTCTGTGGGACACCTGCCCACATATCAATTTCTATAGCGGAAGCAGCAAAAAGTACAAGCCATTTATCAGAATTGGTTTGTCTTATCCGAACGGCTTTATATTTAAAATAAGGCATATTTTTACTTTCTTATATAAAACGACTTAAGTCAAAACTTGTTTCTTCTTGCAATTTTTCATTAAATCTTTCAGTCATCAAAATTAGAAGCAGTCTTTCTGAATACTCTACTGCACCTCGTAATTCCTGTTGTAATATTTCCAGCCCACCATTAGCATATTCTTCAAACATCCGAAGGCGTTGATTTTCATATTTTTCGTTTTCATAAGATAAAATATTAAGTTCTTTAGCTTCAACAATTGCTAATAGTTTAATTACTAAATCATATCCCTTAATTAAAAAGTGTTCTTGTCCAATTGGTGACGGTTCTCTTTTAGAAATTTCCCCTAAAGCTACCCGCTTTTTATGCTTGACACCCAAAGCTGCTGCAAACACAATCACATCAGCGAAAGTTTGAAAAGGCCCTGTCCCACCGTCTGAGGATGTTAAATCCTTCACTAATTGAGCTTTATCTTTAGCAACCCTGATTCTGCCGGTTTCAGCCATTGTTTTTATATTTACTGTGTTGCCATAATAACCGAAAGCTAAAAGCAATGCCTAGCAGCAAGACACTTCATGTCTACGTACGTATTTTGCATTATTTTAAACTAATTACAAAGCGATCGCAAACTTCCATCACCCCAACAAACTCATGATTTTATGGGTGTGACTGACAAGATATGCGAGGTTATACTGGTAGCCTCGCAACAGTTCAGTTTTATGTAGCCAATAAGAAAGAAGTATAATAAAATACGTGTCAAGTTTATTCAATCAAGTCATGCGTAGTTTATCGTAATCATTACTTCAGTAAAAGAGTCTTACCAACAAGGGTTTAGTGTATGAGTGAAAATGAAAAGCAAAGTAATTTCTGGACTACTTTACCTGGAATAATTACGGCAGTAGCTGGTATAATAACAGCGATAGGAAGATTAGTCGCATCTCTAAATTCGACTGGTATATTTTCTAGTCAAAATACTCAGGCTTCTTCTGGAAATCCACCACAGACTCAAACAAATACTTCTACTTGTCTTCAACAGGCAAATAATGCAACTTTTGAGGTTAAAGCTTATAACCAAAATGGTTGTAAATTTAAAATTTTAAATAATAAGAATAACGTCAAAGCACACTTTCATGCTACTGGAGAATGGGCTGTTGGTAAAGCGGCTGATGGATTTGAATATGTCACAGCTGAAGGTTATACAAGAGAGATTGACGAATCTACTAAAAAGTTATTCAAATGTCCAGACCAAAAACTAGGAGCATTAATATATATACGTAGAGGAAAATGTTATCATGCAGGCGAAGAGACAGTTTTACCATTAGAAGCAGAAGAGGAAATTAATTTTTATATTAATGATCATGCTGAAGGTTACGATGATAACCGAGGAATTGTGAAAGTTACCTGGGATATAGCCAACTAAAATATGATCTTGTACTTGAGGGCAAGCAAAAACTGATCGCGCCTATAGTCACATTACTCTATACTAATTATCAAGCGATCGCTAAACAAACACTAAACAAACAAATTATCCACCAACATAGTCCATCCTGGTAACGCGGGTTCAGCTTCAGCCACCTCACCACGGCGATACACTTGTGGTTCTTCAGGATTACTAGCGCGATATACTCTGATAACTTCCTCCTTGAGTACATCCACATCCCAAACTACCAAAGTACCCGCAGCAAAATAATCACGGCGTTTGCTAGTCATATCTTTCTCAGCCTTATCACCGTAATCATTTTCACTTCTTACCTCAACAGCAAACACAGGCGCACCATTAAGAAACTTCCCACCTGTAGGTTTACCAGTATAAAATGCGGCATCAGGACTTAAAGAACGACGATGAGGGAGATTGACAATAAAACCGACATTATCAGGTAAAGCATAGCCACTTTTTGTCAGCCGTTCATAATCCCGTAGACTTGCATAAATTTCACCGCCTGCACGTCCTGGTAAAAATCCAGTTGGAGACATCAGCACCAATTTTCCATTGACAATCTCTGCTTTACAATTGTCAGTTAATTGGTACAAATCTTCAATAGTTGCTTCAGTTTTAATACTCATAAAACCTCTTCTAATTACTTAGTGATAATCTCGATTTCACTTTATTCTCTCCGCGTCCTCTGCGCCTTGGCGGTTCGTTTCTCCAAAACTTATATTACAAACTGAACATCCTCATAAACCAAAGAAATAGGAAAGTGAAAATCAACACTAGTTAAATGAACTTCATCCCCCTTTTCATAAGGATACAACTCCCAGAGTCCTCTATCATTGAGCCGGAAACAATCTAAACTGACTTTTTCAGCATCAATGAGGACATATTCTTGTAAAGTCTGGATACGGCGATACTGAAGAAATTTACTACCTCTGTCGTCAGCTTCTGTACTAGGAGAAAGAACCTCGGCAATTAAACAAGGATACTGAATAAATTTAATTGCTTGTCTGTCTCTTTCATCACAAGTTACCACAACATCTGGATAGTGAAATGGCCCATTTTCAGATACGCCTACTTTAGCATCCGCCATAAAAGCGCGACACGAACCCCCTCGTAAGTGACTTTTTAATGCTGAAGCCAAATTGAGAGCAATAGTAGTATGGGGAATAGTACCCCCAGTCATAGCGAATACTTCACCATTGATATATTCGTATTTAATATCTTGGCGTTCTTCCCATTCTAGATATTTCTGGGGACTCATATACTTTCCGCCTGGACTCGCAATCATATACTTTATCCTTTAAACATTACGTTCAACCGCGATAATTTCAGTATATTCATACTCGTTCGGACTTTGTTTCACCAAAGGATATCTTTCTCTAGCCAATTCAATATAATCTTGTTCGCAATCCGGCTTAGAAGAATAATACGTAAGCACATATTCTCTCCCAATTCTATCTGTCATTTCTGCTTCTACTTCACCCCGCCACTGAGTCTTAGTAACTAAAACTATCAACTGATTTGCCAATTGGGGAATTGTCTTCGCAATGTGTCGCCGCGAACTTTCATCCAAACTACCGAAGGGTGAATCCATGACAATTGGGAAAGTGCTACTATCAGGAATCATCATCATTTTTCGCTTCTCACTCCATTCCCGCACTTTGTCAATGATGCTGGCTATAAAAGATAAACTGAGAATTTGATTCTCCCCAGTGGAAGCCGCAACTAGTGCTTCCATACCTGTGGTATTTTCTACTAATGTCAGTTCATATTTATCACTAATTCTAGGAATATATGGAGTAACAGAAATCTCCATGAATATCTCTTGTACTCGCCTTTCTAGTTGCAGACGAAATTGTTCTTCTTGACGATTTCTAACTTCCGTTAACCGTTCGATTGCATCTTGAGTCGCGTTAATTCGTCGTTGTGCTAAAGTTTGCTTGTCTTCATTCAGCTTTTGTTTGCCGATTTGTTTGTTCAAACCTTCAATTTCAGTTGTGAGTTGAGCAATTTGCTGCTGATTTGCACCCTGTTCTCGATTTAATTCATCAATTTTACTTTCAATTTCATCTAACCGTTTTTGTAAACTACTAATTTCTTCATTAGCATCTTTTCGCAACCGTTCTTGAATATTATCTAAATCGCTTTCAATTTGAGATATCGTCTCCCTTAATTGATTAATCCTAGTTTGTTCTCTATCAACCTCTTCCCAAAATCCTATTGCTTGCTTATCAATTTCATCTACTTGAGCGCTCATCCGAATTGCAGTTTCTTCCACCGCCGAGGAACCTGCTCTATTTAACCAAGTAGTTACATGAGTATGAGAATGATTACCCTCGTGTAATTCTGCACCACAAATACAGCGTTGAGAATTGAGTAAATCATTGACAAATTCCCGCGAAATTCCTGATGTTAACTCGCCTCTCTGCTTCAAATCATTGATAATTCCTCGGAACTGTGCTGTAGTTTCTGACAGTAAAACGGTATAACCCCGTGCAGAAATAAGTTTTTTTAGTGTTTCCTTGGATTTTTTATATTCTTCTTGATTTGCTGCTTTCTGTGATTCTAAATTCTGCCATCTTTCTTGCAATTCCTTGGCTGCACTAAGTTCCCGCAAACGGTTACTTGTCTCTTTTTTAAAACTTTGTTGATATTCTAACTCTTCTTTAATTTCTGTTTGTCGTTTGGTAATGCGTTCACGTTCTCGCTCTATCTTTTCTTGCTGTCGTAACAGTTGTTTAGTTTGGGAATCACCAATAGCTTTTAACTCATTTTCTAGAGTTTTTTTAGCATCTCCCAAATGTCTGATAGAACGGTTGATTACTTCCACACCCAAGAAAATTTTTGTTGCTTCGGCAATTTCAGCTTTTTTGTCAGAACGAACTATTTCTTCAATTCGTTCGCCGTCAAAGAAAAAATATTGATGCAAAGTAGCAGGTAAAATTTGATTAATTATATCGTCTGGTTGCTGAATTGGGATATTCCATTTGCCATCGTCCCCACCAACCCACATGGTTAATTGAGTTTTACCAGCATCAAAATCACCTTCGTTTTTATAACCCCGACAGGCGCGTTTAACTCGATAGCGTTTACCTTCATGTTCCCAGCCAATTTCTACCCAACATTCTACAGCTTGACCTTTTTGAGTTTCTGCGATCGCACGCTTATTTACCAACTGCTCTATCGATGCAAATGCCGCACTAAATTTATCATACAATACCCACGTAAAGGCATTTAGTAAGCTAGTTTTACCAGAGCCATTATTGCCATGAATAATTGTCGTGTTCTGAGCATCTCCCCCAGCCAGGATCATCTCTGGTGTAACACCATAAAAGGAACGAAAGTTGCAGAGCTTGATTGAAGTCAGCTTCATCGCACCTCTTCCTTCACAATGTCCAAAATATTATCATTTATATGGCTGTTAATCTTCTTATCTAGCCTACCTTTTTCCAGCTTCCATACCCGCTCAATAATTTGCCGCACTTCCGGCGGAGCGCTGGTTATTGGCTCCTGCACATCATCGATATTCGCCTCTTGTGACATATTGGATTTTGAAATATACTTTTTCTATATTTTAACTTTCTCAAGTGCTGGAATAACCTCCGTAAACCCACTGTTTGTGTTATCTTTAAAATCCTAATTTTATTTGAAAAAATACTTTATTGTTTAATCGTTTTCTGCTATATTCATATTAACAATTTATATTACAATGGGATGTAAGTAAAAATTTTAAAGTTGCTTAGATCCCATTATAATTGAACTTATAACTATATTATTTCATACTAAATGCTTCTTTTTTCAAAACTCGAAAAATTTTACAAAAAAATACAACTATTCTCTGGTTCATCATCAAATATCTAATAAACCATATCGCTTTTGTAAATCAAGTAACTTCATTCTTGCTTCCCCAGCGTTGTCAGCTAAATCGGCGAATTCGACAAAGCGACGCAATTCCTTTTTCAATAAATTACGCTCAACGTCTATAGTTTCTCTATCTAAATCTGGTGGCAAAACAATCATGTCAAATATAGTTGCGCGTTCTTTAGCAGGATGAGGACGCAAAACTCGCCCCCGTCGCTGAATAAATTGCCGGGGATTACCAGAACTTGATAAAATCACCGCAGTTTGAATTGCTGGAATATCAACTCCTTCATCTAAACAGCGAATTGCTACCAAACCCTGCAATTCGCCGCTTTCAAATTGATGCCGCAAAATTTCCCGTTCTTGCAAGGATGTTAGAGCCGTATAGGTACTTACCTTATACCCAAGTTCTACTCCCAAAATTTTGGCAACTGCTTTAAGTTGGCGTAAAGATGAGCGTTGTCCCGTCTCTTGTGAACCATCGCTGCAATAGAAAAGAGTGTGAGTAGTTTCGCGGCGAATTGTCATTAAATCTCGCAAAGCGTTTAATTTATTTTCTGCCGCACCAATTAACCTCGCTCGTTGCATCAACAACGGCTTTAAATCTTCATGGTTTTCTGGAGAGACGTTACATGTAACGTCTCTACTACTTTCTCGTTCTCGATATAATAGTGCTCGCCCAATCTTTTTAGTTAATTTTAAATAAGCAATGCTTTCTGCCTCAGTTAATTCTACCAAAATTGGATAATATTGATAATGCACCAAAGCACCTTGAGCGATCGCATCCCGCAAAGTAAATTCTGGCTGGAGAACTGGGCCAAAATAATCAAATAAAGATTGCGTACCAAAGTCATCAAAATATCGCTCCGGTGTGGCAGATAAAGCCAGCCGCAATCCTACACGACGCGGTAAACTTTCTTCCAACTTGGGTGCGCCTAAGTTATGCGCCTCATCTCCAATAATTAAAGTCTTGGCGGGAAAATATTTGAGTTGAGATTGAAACCCCTCTCCAATTAAAGTGGAGTTGGTGGTAATCACAGTGACGAAACCTTGGGAGCCAGAACGCAGATTATAAATCTGCGTAGAAAGTTGACTTTGCCAAGTGCGTAAATTCTCAAAGGCTAAGATAGGCTGCAAATTAAATTTTTCACATTCTCGCGCCCATTGGGTGACAAGATGGCGATAGGGACAGACCACCAACAACACTTGTAAGTTAATCTGTTGGTATAATTCACAAGCGATCGCTAGTGCTGTGATTGTTTTACCACTACCAGTCGCCATTTTTAGGGTTCCTCTGCCGTTGTTGGCAAACCAGCTAGTAATAGCTTGTCGCTGATACTGTCGCAATTGCAGAGATAAAGGTATTTTCGGGCATCCTGGTAATGGTTGCTGAGTCTGATAACTGCCCTTACTTTCCCTGACAAAGGGTAATTTTAATCGGAAAGTGGGCAGTTGCTGCACTGGATTTCGCGTCAGGTACATAAAATGTCAATTACAAAGATGGTAATGAACCCTAATAATTGGGATTGGTGATTAGGAAAAAGTTGTGAGTGCTGAGTAGAGACGCGATTAATCGCGTCTGTACAAGGGAGTGCTGAGTTAGAAATTCTCCCCCTGCTTCCCCATTCCCCATTCCCCATTTTTCAGTAACCGCGCCAAACCCCGATGAGAGAACCTTGTACCTGCACATGTATAGCTGGTACTTCAATGGGATTGTACTTAGGATTTGCTGGTTTGAGAGTCACGCGATCGCCGCTTCGATAAAAATGCTTTAATGTGGTACCGTAGCCATCAACTCTGGCGGCGACAATGGTACCATTTTTCAGATAATCTGGTTCTGCAACTGGACGCAGGAATACCAAATCTCCATCAGCAATTAAATCCTCAATCATGCTGTCGCCAGTTACGCGCAAAGCGTAGGATTGAGCAGGTAATGTGAAATTAGAAAAGTCTAAATGATCTACAGTATCAGTGAATGGTTCAATTAAACCACCAGCTGCGATCGTGCCCAAAATCGGTATACCTTGCTTGACAGGATGCAAAATCCTAATAGTTCGCGCCTTCCCTTCATTCCATTCTATATATCCCTTGACGCGTAAGTGTTCCAAGCGACTTTGAATTGGCGCTGGCGACTTTAGGCTCATCGCCTGCATCATTTGTCGAATTGAAGGCGAATGTTGGTGCATTCGGATGTATTCTGCCAACCATTCGTAAAGTTCTCGTTGAGCTTCCGTTAGACGTTCCATAAATTTGCTGGGAAGTAATTATAAATGTTCTTAGAACATTAGTACTACAAAAAACTCCCCATAACAAGATACAAAGTAAAAAGATGAAAGGCAAAAGAAGGATAATTACTTGTCTTTTGCCTGTTTATTTTTGATTTTTTACAAAGAAGTAGTCAGGAGTTGGGAGTTTGGAGTTAGGAGATAAGGGAAGTGGGAGAGTGGACGACAAAGGGAATAACAGACGCGATTAATCGCGTCTGTACCTTGACTCCTTTCATTCTGCCCCTAAAATACTAACAAGCAGAGCCTTTTGGGCGTGCAAGCGATTTTCTGCCTGATCCCAAACTCGTGATTGGGAACCTTCGATTACTGCCTCGGTAATTTCTTCACCGCGATGGGCTGGTAAGCAGTGTAAAACAATTGCCTCTGGATCAGCAAGGCTCAATAGCTGCTCCGAAATTTGGTAAGGTTGGAAAATAGGCAAGCGATCGCCTGCTTGGTCTTCTTGCCCCATACTTGCCCAAACATCGGTGTAAAGTACAGCAGATCCCTTAGCTGCTAATTCTGGGTCATCAGTCAGCAGGACTTCAGTTTTATTATTAGCGATCGCTCTTGCTTGTTCTACAATCTTAGGATCTGGTTCATATCCACTAGGCGTAGCAATTCTGACATTCATCCCCGCCAAGGCGCAGCCAAGCATCAGAGAATTAGCCATATTATTCCCATCACCCACGTAGGTCAAAGTTAACCCAGCAAGGGTTTTAAAGCTTTCTTGAATCGTCAACAAATCAGCTAATACCTGACAGGGGTGTTCTGCATCAGTCAGCGCATTAATTACCGGAATCTTGGCATAATGAGCAAAAGTTTCCAACTCCTGCTGTGCAAAAGTGCGAATTGCCAAAATATCCAGATATCGATCCAACACTCGCGCTGTATCCTGCAAAGGTTCCCCGCGACTCACTTGAGTGACATTGGGGTTGAGATCGATTACCTGTCCACCCAGTTGGTACATCGCCACCGTAAAACTCACCCGTGTGCGAGTTGAAGCTTTAGAGAACAACAACCCCAACACTTTATTACACCGCAACTTTAGCTGTTGTGATTTGAGTTGAGTTGCCAATTGCAGAAGTTCTTGAAGTTCTGTTGGACTGAGGTCCGCCAGACTTAATAAATCTCGTCCGATCAACACTGCCATGCTTGTGCTCTGTAAAGAACAATTATGTATTTCTGTTCCTTTACCCAGCTGTGTCAAAAAAAACACAGTTTTAACACTGCATCGATATTTTTGCATCCAGACCAGGATTTGAGATAGCTTTGCTATGAATATTAATTTATCAACTTTATCGGTGATTTAAATCACTGATTTTTTCGGGTTCATCATACTGCTAAGGTCTCGTAGAGAAGTCGAAGTGCATTCCCCATTCCCCATTCCCCATTCCCCATTCCCCATTCCCCATTCCCCATCTCCACCAATGAATTTAATTTTGTCCAACTACTTAAATATGTTTATTTGTATTTTGCGGTAGATAATCTAATTTTTTATGATATAATAAGAAGTCGGTTAATGTTTGAAAGCAATAGCCATGCCCGCCAGCATAGCACAGTGGTAGTGCATCCGACTTGTAATCGGAAGGTCGCGAGTTCAAATCCCGCTGCTGGCTTTACTTTAAGTTGTACATTCAAAAAGGCGATTATTCGGCGCTACCGCCTCTCCAAAATGAAAAATACTTAGGGGAAGCAAGCTACGCGGAGCGTCTCGTAGAGAAGCGCTGCTTTTAGCGGACCGCAACTAAAATGCAAGAGCAAGCAAAAATTGATGACTAACCCCAAATACTTTTGCGTTCCCAATACTCAGCAACTCTTTTTTCCCACTGCTCCCAGTAATCCTTGATTGCTGCTGATTCAAACCAAAATACCTCAGCTGGCATTTCTGGAATCGCTACCACCAACAGCGCATGATTTAGCTGAATGCCATAATCTCGATAATACTCGTTAGCGGCTCCTATATATGCTGTAAGTTGCAGTGGATGTTCGTATAAACGTTCAATTGAGCCTTTGGGTTTGTCTGCGGTTTTCCACTCGCAAATGCAAGGAATGCCTTGATAGCTAGCTATACAATCAAGTTTGCCAGAATAGCTCAAATCATAATGAAAAACAGAGCCTTCGACAAGTCTAACTGTATCGATTTCTTGTAAAATTGGCTTGATACTTTCCCAATAAGGAAGACTTCCTTCAGGACAAACAGGGTTTTGACCGAGGAGATAGCGCTCAATTTGTTTGTGGGTTTGGGTTCCCCGACGACTGGCGCTTGTAGAAATGCGGGTAGCTTCTTCTGTACCAACACGCGCTTTCCAATTTAATAATCTGTCACGGTCTGCTTGTGGTTTGGTGGTATTAAGTATTGTCGTAACGCTGGGGAAGCGATTTCCCTTGGCATCTACATAATATTGTTTACCATTTTCTCTCTTGGATGTGGCATTAATGCGTGGTAGCAGTTGAGTATCAAATTGCATCAGTTGGTGTGTTAACTTTGAGATTCCCTCAAGAAGGAAAGTGAATAAAACCCTTTTCCATTGTAAGGAGTGGGGCTGTGGGTAAGGGTTTGTTAGAGTGCAAAATGTTACTTTTACTGCTTATTCCTTCAAATCATCCGCCTCTGTCTCCTGTGGTTCCAGGTGTAAGAACGAAACCCAACACCCAAAAACTTTGTTCTTGTTGGGTTTCACTTCGTTCAACCCAACCTACGATAATTTTTATTTGCCCAGAGTCGTAGAGACGCAAAATTTCGCGTCTTTACATTCATTATCGGAGATGTCTAATTTTTAACTACAAAGTGTAAATCGACAAGCGATCGCTGTTGTCATCAGACATCGCTTCTCGGCAAATCTTAAAAGCTATTCTATTCTTCTAGCGTGATTTCCCGCTCTAGAATCACCTCAACTTCCCGAATCATCAGCCGCAATTGTGATACAGAATACTCATCATTAGAGGGAATAGTTAGGCGATATTCCCCGTAAACCATAAACTGATGTCTTGTTCCAGAAAAAAGCCCCTCAAACCCAAGCCATCGTAATTTCTTTACAAAATCCCGACGCTTACAGGGTATCTATCGGCTCAAGAGTCGGCTCCTTGTTGAGATCAATATTATCAATTACTGGTAAAGAATGTCCCAGCTTTAACCCATTAAATAATGTCTATTTGCCAATCTAGAAAGCGATTACCTTTCAGTGTTGATATACAAGCGATCGCTTTTAGGTTATCTGCACAAGTTACGACTCAATAAGGGATAGGCGATCGCTACCATAGCAAGCCACCCCTAAAGTGTGAATTAAGTTAATAATTCCTCCCCTGTCTTCTCTACCAACATTTAACCACTCAATTTGGATTGCAGTACTTATCCTTTCTTATGGAACAACTATCCTATTGGTTGCCTAATTAAAAATTGAGCAACCATTAGGATTAGCTTATCTAACAGTTGAATTAATTTTTTCTTAATATTCTGTCAAAAAGACATGAGATTTTTGCATTATTTGCTACATTTCTAAAATAGTATTGTGTCTAGTTATTTTAGTCACCACAAAACAGCCATCATTGACAACCTAGGTATATACGAAATACAATCATTTCTAGATAGAGCCTGATGATAAATTTTGCCAAAATAATTTGCTTAGAGAATAAAGCCAAGCAATATAAATAAAATTTGGATAAAACAAATGAACACCAAAGTTATTGCTTCTTTCGGAATGATGCTTATCTTTGCAAGCTTAGGAAACTCGGTGTATGCACAGTCACCAGAGTCAAACTCAAGCACAATACAATACAGAACAACTGGTAATTCCCTAAATGGAATTGATAATAAAACAACCCAGGATGACTTCATCATATTTTTTGAGCCAAATAATCTAAGAAGCAACTCCAGCAATAATCGAAGAAACAATACTACTCCAGTTAAATTACGCCTCAACCAATCACCATCACAGATAGATAGTTCTGTTTTTGTAGTACCAGTTGAATCAGGAAACGATAATCAAGGAGTGCGATTACAGTTGGATCTGGCTGATGAGTAACTAGATATCAACGTTGAGGAAGAAGTAGTCAGGAGTTGGGAGTTAGGAGATAGGGGGAGTGGGAGAGTGGAGGACAAGGGGAATAACTAGAGACGCGATTAATCGCGTCTCTACCCTTGACTCTTGTACAGACGCGATTAATCGCGTCTCTACTCATTCAAATGCCAAATCTATCTAATAGATAATTGTGCAGACATTTTGCAGTAAAATTAATCCTTTAGATAGAGGAGGGCAAAATAGATGACACGTGTCATCATTGTGCGCCACGGTCAAAGCGGCTATAACACCGAGCGGCGTATTCAAGGACGCACTGATGCGTCGAAATTAACAGAAAAAGGTCGTAACCAAGCCAGTAAACTAGGCGAAGCCCTCAGCAATATTTTATTTAATGCGATTTACAGCAGTCCCCTAGAGCGAGCAAAACAGACAGCAGATATTATCCATAGTGAGTTAGCGTCTCATTCTGGACAGCCTGCTATTCCCCAAACTTCCGATCAACTGCTGGAAATTGACCTGCCTCTGTGGGAGGGAATGCTCACTGCTGATGTGAAGCAGAAACTTGCCGAAGATTATCGCACCTGGCATGAACGTCCCCATGAAATGCGGATGCTCTTGAAAGACGCAGAGGGAACAAAAGAACATTTTCCTATCCTCGCTTTATACAAACAGGCGCAACAATTTTGGCAGGAAATTTTGCCCCGCCATCAAGGCGAAACCATTCTCATAGTGGGACATAACGGCATTAATCGCGCTCTTATTAGCACAGCGTTGAATATTCCCCCAAGTCGCTATCATTCAATACAGCAATCTAACTGTGGCATTACCGTACTAAATTTTTCTGGTGAATTGGGGGAACCAGTTCAACTAGAGTCTTTAAATCAGACACAACACACTGGAGAAACTCTGCCCTCATTGCGACCAGATCACCAGGGAATAAGATTGTTATTGGTACGTCACGGGGAAACTGAATGGAATCGTCAAACCAGGTTTCAAGGACAAATTGATGTCCCCCTCAACGACAATGGTAGACAACAGTCGCAAAAAGCAGGCGAATTCCTCCAAGAGATAGCGATTGATTTTGCCGTGAGTAGTCCAATGCTGCGTCCTAAAGAGACAGCAGAGATTATCTTAAAGCAGCATCCTAGTGTAGAGTTGGAATTGCAAGATGGTTTAAGGGAAATCGGTCACGGACTTTGGGAAGGAAAATTAGAAACAGAAATAGAGCAAGAGTTTCCAGGTGAGTTGCATCGGTGGCGGACAGTACCAACAGAAGTCCAAATGCCGGAAGGGGAAAATCTACAACAGGTATGGGAACGCAGCGTCGCAGCTTGGCAATCAATTGTGCAAGCAGCATCAGATAATCAACTCAAAACTATATTAGTAGTAGCTCACGACGCGACTAATAAAACCTTGCTTTGTCATATTCTGGGTTTATCACTAGAAAATTTCTGGAGTTTCCGTCAGGGTAATGGTGCAGTCAGTGTTATCGACTACCCTGCTGGCCCAAATGGTTTACCAGTACTGCAAGCGATGAACATTACCACTCACTTGGGTGGAGGCGTACTAGATAAAACCGCAGCTGGGGCATTGTGAAAAAGTGAGTCAGGAGTTAGGAGTCAGGAGTGAGGAGCAAAAAATAAATAACTTGTAATCCTTAAGTCTTAACTAATAACTGATATGACTGAACTGCTGCAACAAGTACGGGTAATTGACCCAGTTTCTGGAACTGACGAAATAGCTGATGTGCTGATTAATGATGGTAAGATTCAAGCTGTCGCCATGCAGATTTCTGACATTAGTCCCGATACCCAAATTAGAGATTGTCGGGGATTAGTTCTGGGTCCTGGGTTAGTGGATTTGTATAGCCACTCCGGCGAACCGGGGTTTGAAGAACGGGAAACCCTCTTGTCTTTCTTGCAAGCTGCTGCTGCTGGTGGTTTTACTAGAGTTAGCATTTTACCCGATACATCTCCATGCATTGATAACCCTGCTTTGGTGGCGCAGTTGCAAAATAAAGGTGGGGATCTGAGGAGGATGGGGGAGATGGAGAAAATTAATTTGTCTCCCCCTGCTTCCCCTGATCCTGCTCTCCCCCTGCTTCAGGTTTGGGGTGCTATTACCCTAGATGTTGCTGGGAAGCAAATGACGGAATTGGCAGATTTGGCAAATGCTGGAGTTGTTGGTTTTAGCGATGGTCTACCTTGGGAAAATTTGGCGCTGGTGCGGCGGGTGTTGGAATATCTCCAGCCGTTGGGGAAACCAGTAGCATTTTGGCCTAGCGATCGCCTATTGACAGCAAACGGTGTAATCAGAGAAGGTTCAGAAGCGATTCGTTTGGGTTTACCACCTATACCCGTCAGTGCTGAAACCACTGCGATCGCTGCTTTATTAGAATTGGTCGCCGCTACGAGCACACCAGTACATATCATGCGTGTCTCTACAGCGCGCAGTGTGGAGCTAATCGCCTCAGCAAAGGCTGCTGGGTTACCTATCACTGCTAGCACTACTTGGATGCACCTGTTGTTGGATACAAGAGCGGTTAAAAGTTATAACACGAGCTTGCATTTAGACCCGCCTTTAGGTAACTCCAGTGATGTAGCAGCGTTACGTGCGGGGGTGCGCGCGGGTGTTGTGGATGCGATCGCCATCGACCACGCACCCTACACCTACGAAGAAAAAGTCCAAGCTTTTGCCGAAGCACCACCAGGAGCAATTGGTTTAGAGTTAGCATTGCCGCTATTGTGGCAGTACCTTGTAGAAACTGGGGAATTTACAGCTTTGGAATTATGGGGTGCTTTGAGCACTCGACCAGCAGAGTGTTTGGGTCAGAAAGTGAGTGCGATGCCTACGGCGGGCGGGTACGCCATCGCCACAGAAGTTACCGCAAGCAACGCACCTAATCAACCAGCAGAACTAACTTTATTTGACCCGCAGCAAACCTGGAAGGTCGAAAGGAAAAATCTTTATACACTTTCTAGTAATACACCTTGGTTTGGGCAACAGTTGAAGGGTCGTGTTGTGCAAACTTGGTGTTAGTTACGACCAATTAAGTGTCTCCCTTGGATAGCCGAGATTTTACACCATTCTCAATAACCCTAGGATTGGTAGTGCCTAGAACGTAAAAATAAGGGTTTGAGCAAGTTGATCAGCGTTAGCTAATTTGGCGTATCAAGTCGCACGGCTTGAGAAGGTAGATAATATGTAGATATAAAGCTCCAACAGAGCGAACAAATATGTTATGTCAGCAAAAGATAAATTTCACGATATTGTAAAATTAGGCTTACAAAAAGATGGCTGGACTATTACAGATGACCCTTTACGAATAGAGTGGGGTTTGGTTGAATTATATATTGATTTAGGAGCAGAAAAGATTATCGCGGCTGAAAGAGAAGGGCAAAAAATAGCTGTAGAGGTTAAGAGTTTTCTTGGTCAATCAACTATTTCAGAATTTCATACCGCACTGGGACAATTTATTAACTATCGGTTTGCACTTTCTCAAGAACAACCAGAACGCATTTTATATTTAGCTGTCCCTTTAGATATAGCAGGAGGCAGAAGGCAGAAGGCAGGAGGCAGGAGGTAAAACATTACTATTCCTAACATCCACGCTTGTCCTTATGTCCTAACCTTTAATTCGCTTGCTATACCTATGAAACTTTTTTTAAGCTGCCATTTCCTCAGATGATAATTCAACAATATCAATTACTTTTGCTAATTTATGACATTGAAAAAGAGGTAATTGTCAGATGGCTAAATTAAAGGAATATAGAGAGTATATCAAGCAATTATTAACAGCATATAGTCAGTATGAAAAATCTGATAGTGACGTGGAAGCACAGACTATATTTGATACTGAACACGACCATTATCAGTTAGTATATGTGGGTTGGCAAAACAAGCGACGTGTATATGGTTGTGTATTACATTTAGATATTAAGAATGGGAAAATTTGGATTCAGCATAATGGAACGGAAGCTAATGTTGCTGATGAATTAGTGGCTTTAGGTGTTCCCAAAGAAGATATCGTGTTAGGATTTCACTCGGCTTATAAAAGACAGTTTACAGATTTTGCTGTCGGTTAAGATAGGTTAATGAGGAATTTGAATTGGGTTAGGCGATCGCTTAATTTAAGTTGAGTCTGAAGATGGAAATGGGACAAACCCTCAATACCTCGTTCCTTGCCAAAGTCAAGGAACAGTGTGCAAAAATCCTGTTAATGGCATTCAATCGGTGTTAATGCAAATTCTCAAAGCAATTTGCAAGTTATAGCAATACAATCTAACTGAGAGGAAAAATTACATCATGGAAACAAATACAGATATTTTAGTGAAAGTGACCGCAGAAGGTCAATTAGAACTTCCAGCAGAAATTCAAGCAAAACTGAGTCCTGGCGATGAATATATGGTATCAATTACAGAAGCGGAAATTGTTCTAAAAAAAATCCGCAAACCACTGACGTGGAACGAGTTATCGCAAAGAATAGAGGAAGCTGAACCAGACCCTGACCAACCTTCTTTGGAAGAAATTAGTGAAATTGTCAAGGAAGTGCGACGGGAAAGACGTTCTAAAGCATGAGGATTGTATTAGATGTCAATGTTTGGATTTCCGGTTTGCTTTGGGTAGGAGTTCCGGGCCGGATCTTTGATTTAGCGGAAGCTCACCAAATTACTATTTTTGTTTCTGAACCGATACGGGAAGATATAAAAGAAATACTAGAGCGTAAAAAACTTCAGAGGAAAATACAGTCTTTGGGTGTAACTGTAGAAGATTTGCTTGCTGTGGTACTTTCGCTCATGCTTATCAGCATGGTTTATGTCTCGAGTCCACAGTTTTACTGTGCTTATCCCCAATGGAAATCCATTTTCTGCATTTAATATGAGGGTTGGATGAATATAAAATCCGACATCTGTGTTGTTTCCTACTACACCTATCCCCTTTGCTTTTAACCTGCCTACATGAGCCTGCAAGTTAATTTCGCTGGTATCACTTATTGCTAATACATGCTTTCCTTCTACCTGTAACACGCACTGGTCTGACAGGCTTCGGACTAATTCCCCTACTGTCACATTCTCATTCTCCAAAAAGCGGTAGTACCCTACTTGTTCTGCTCTATTTCTACTGATTTGACGAATGCTGACTGATTGATGTTTTCCCATTGCTTCGTACAATGCTGCCCCCTTTTTATCAGTCGAGGGTCTCCAAATGCTTTTCCCTCAACGACTTGAGCGTGAATTCTTATTGGATTTTCCACCGCCTCTTACTCCCCACAACTCCTTCTGTTAGTAGTTTACTTGGACTTGTGTGTACACCGTAGCTTGCTAAGGGGAGGGGACTATGATGTATTTCATGTGATTAGTAAACGCTATACGACACCAAGGCGAATTTGCTTTGTAGTATAAGAACGCCTACGACGAAAGCGTAGACGTTGACAGTTAATAATGTAAGTCATCATTGTCAACAAAAAGCAAAAATCTATGACAATTCTCAATACCCGCAATCTATCTCTAGAAGAAGTTCAACGTCTGTTTAGCTTTCAAAAACAGTACAATGACTCATTTGCTAACTTATTATCTCTGGAACCTCTCACCGAAGCAGAAAAACAGGAACTCACACAAATTCAGGATGATTTTGATAGATATCTTACAGCAGGCAAAGTTTCTGAAGGTCAGGTAAAGTTTCTTGCAGTTGCTCCTTTACTAAGATTAGCTGGCTTCTATAAATATCCTCTTGAGATTCGTCTAGAAGAAGACATAGCTGATATTGAGGTTGAAGATGAAGATTTAATAATTAAAGGTAGGATGGATATTTTAGCTGTAACCAAAGCTAAACGTACAAAAGCTAATGCTTATTTTTGGGTACTTTTAATTGAATCTAAAAACAGTCAAATTGATATATCAACAGGATTGCCTCAACTCCTCACTTATGCATATAAAAGTTTAGATAAGCAAAAATCAGTTTGGGGTTTGACAACTAATGGCAGAAGCTATCAGTTTGTGTATATCGAACAAGGAAATCCATCTACGTATCACCTAATGCCATTACTGAATTTTATGGAATCTCCGCGTGCAATTGAATCACTACAAGTTCTAAAAGCAATTTGTCAGCTATAAGTCAAGAAGGAGATGCAATCAACGCTTCAAATTTTGCAATAACTCCACTGTTTGCGATCGCTCCACTAAAGTATTAGCGCATAAAATAGCAGAAGCCGCTACTGCTGGAACACCAATTCCTGGCATAGTGCTATCACCCACGCGATATAAACCTTGTATTGGTGTGTGTGTACTAGGAAACATTCCCTTACCTGCTGAAATGGCAGGGCCATAGGTTCCCTGATACCTTCTTAAATAATGGGCATGAGTTAGCGGTGTACCGATGAGTTCCAACTCGATGCGATCGCGAATATCGGGGATAATCTTCTCTAAGGCGCGATATAAAGATTGTACTTTTTCTTTTTTCTTTTCTTCATAGCTATTATTCCGTTCCCACCCAGCGTAGGGTTCAAGGGTGTAAGCGTGAACTACGTGATGTCCTTCTGGTGCAAGAGTTGCATCCCACACACTGGGAATCGAAATCATGCAAGTATTACCTGGTGCAGTAATATCCAAACTAGAATCATGAACTACCACATGATGTCCGGTTAGATTTTCCAACCCCGCCGCCCGGATGCCTAAATGCAAATGCATAAAACTTTCAACTGCTGGTGTCTCTAGAGCAACTTGGCGGTAAGATGCGGGTAAATCTTCTGGACGCAACAGGTGATTGTAAGTATCCCAAATCGTTGCATTAGAAATTACCACAGGCGCTTTGATAACTTCACCCTTTTGCAACCTGACACCAACGGCTTTACCAGATTCCACCAAAATTTGCTCGACGTGGCATCCAGTGCGTAACTCACCACCCCAGCGTTCTAAACCCCGCACTAAAGCCTTGACAATTGCCCCACTACCACCAACAGGATACTCAACTCCAGCACGGGAGCGTTCTCCTAACATAAAAGCTACCTCTGGGGCGATTGTGCCGTGTGCCTTTAAACCAGAGAGCAGAAAACATTCCAGGTCGATGAGCCGCCGCACCCAATGGTCTTGCACTGTTGCATCCATCACATTGCCTACAGAAGCTTGGACAAGCGGCAAATTGGGTAAAATTTTCCCCAAAGATGGCAAATAATGGCTCAACAACACTACAATCACTTGCCAATCTGCTCTCAGCGCTAGTGTAGGAATGCCTTTCATTGCCGCGTACAAACCTAACAAGCGTTCTTCAAACTGCTGGAGTTCCCTCGCACCTTGGGGTGTAATTTGAGCTACTTGTTCTCGGTAACGCTCAACATTGCTATAAACTGCAAAAGTTCCTTCAGGAAAGTGGTAATGTCCTAAAGGATCATAGGGTATAACTTGAATGGATTCGCCCAGAACATCCAGAACTTGTTTTAGAGGATTTAAACTCTGGGTATCAGTCAGGCCACAATAAAAGGAGGGGCCAGAATCAAATTCAAATCCGCGCCGTCTAAAACTATGAGCAGCACCTCCACCAATTGTGTGACTTTCATACACAATAACCCGCTTCCCATAACGAGCTAGTAACCCAGCAGCACATAACCCGCCGATACCACTACCAATAACAATGACATCACTATCTTGCATTTTGCCGCTTTGCAAAGTCCAGAGTCAAAAGTCCACAGTAACTTATTTTGACTCTTGTACAGACGCGATTAATCGCGTCTCTACCTTGACTCTTGTACAGACGCGATTAATCGCGTCTCTACCTTGACTCCTGACCCTTGACTCCTGACTTATAACCAATGACTGAACCATTAATTGAACTAAAAGGTGTTTCTAAGTCCTTTGGTAGCCATACAGTTTTAGATAACGTGGATTTGACAATTTACCGAGGAGAAGCACTGGGGATTATTGGCCCTTCTGGGACTGGTAAATCGACTGTTTTACGGATAATCGCAGGGTTACTGGCTCCTGATGAAGGAGAAATTTATGTGCAGGGGGTACGGCGAGAAGGTTTGATTGAGGATGGTAGTGACCCGGTTGGGATTGGTATGGTGTTTCAGCAGGCGGCATTATTTGATTCGTTAACGGTGGAGGAGAATGTGGGATTTTTACTTTACCAAAACTCAAGACTAAGGCGATCGCGCATTCGAGAACTGGTAAAAGAAAAATTAGAGATGGTAGGTTTACCAGGAATCAGCAATCTCTACCCAGCCGAACTTTCTGGGGGAATGCGAAAACGGGTCAGTTTTGCCCGTGCGATTATGTCTAACCCCGATAGTCCCTCAGACACTCCAGAAGTTTTACTATACGATGAACCAACAGCCGGGCTTGATCCAATAGCCTCAACCGTGATAGAAGATTTAATCCGCTATTTGCAATGTACACAAGGAGTTTGTGGTACTTATGCTGTTGTTACGCACCAAGACAGTACTATACGCCGTACAGCCGATAGACTTGTGTTTCTCTATGAAGGTAAAGTGCAGTGGCAAGGTACAGTTAGTGAAATAGATAGCACAGAACATCCATTGATTAGACAATTTATCAGTGGAAGTGTGCACGGGCCGATTCAGGTAGTCGGCTAATCAGTTTTAAGTGCTGAGGAGCAGCCCCCGTGCAGTGTCTCCTTGGTTGAAGAGAGTGGCGTGCAACTAGCGTTGGTGAGTGAGAAGAACTATACTCAAGACTCATCACTCAGCACTGGCTCAACGCCCCGTTGGCGCAGCCTCTCGTAGAGAAGAGAGCTAACATCACTCAGAAATAATTGTTGGGTAGAGGAAAAAAATGCGAGGTCTAATGACAAGCCGCTTCGCGTCTATGCGAACATTTAGAGAAGGGTCTGTAGGGTTGTTACTCCTGCTAGGACTAGGGGTATTTGGATTAATATTTTTGTGGTTGAATAGATTCACTGCTGCTCGAAGTTCGTACAAAGCTACTGTGGAATTTGCCACTGCTGGCGGAATACAAAGGGGAGCGCCAGTTCGCTATCGTGGTGTCAAAGTAGGCAATATTTCCAGAGTTCGACCAGGGCCAAATGCCGTTGAAGTGGAAATTGAAATTGCCCAAGCTGACCTAATCATCCCGCGTAATGCATTAGTGGAAGCTAATCAAAGCGGATTGATTAACGAAAGCATTATCGACATTACACCAAAATCGACGCTACCGCCTGGGGCTATCATCGCTAAACCACTAGAGAAAAATTGTGATTCCAGCCTCATTGTCTGTAATGGCTCTCGGTTAAAAGGTCAGATTGGCATCAGTGTCGATGACCTGATTCGTAGCTCAACTGACCTAGCAACTACATACACTAACCCCAAATTTTATAGCAACGTCAATAGGGTTCTGGAAACCACCACAGGGGCTGCAACCAGTTTTGCTGAACTAAGTCAAGATCTCCAAGGTTTGACTAAAAGCTTGCGACAACAACTAGGCACATTTACAGCCACTGCTAATTCTGTGCAAAGAGCGTCAAACCAACTCAGCGTATCCACTGCTAAAACGGTAAATCAATTTGGTGCAACTGCAAATCAAGCGAATCGTTTGTTAAGCAACCTAGATAACTTGGTGACTACAAATCGCTCTTCGCTAGTTGGCGCTTTGAACAATATCACCGAAACCAGCAACCAACTGCGCGTTACAGTTAGTAGCTTATCACCTGCTGTCAGTCGGTTGACTCAAGGACAATTACTGCAAAACTTAGAAACTCTCTCGACAAATGCAGCGCAAGCGTCAGCTAATTTACGCGATGCTAGTAAAACTTTAAACAATCCAAATAACGTAGTATTACTACAACAAACTTTAGATTCAGCACGGGTAACATTTGAAAACAGCCAAAAAATTACATCTGATTTAGATGAGTTGACGGGCGATCCCGCTTTCCGGCAAAATCTTCGACAACTGGTGAATGGTCTAAGTGGCTTGGTGTCTTCCACTCAGCAAATACAGCAGCAAACGCAGGTTGCTACTACTCTAGACTCTGTAAAAGCTGCTGTTAATCAACGTAATTCAGTGATTAAGAACCCAGCACCAACCCAGCAGGCAATAATGCAGCCACAAGAGCAGGTTGCTGGTATCGTGGACTCGGTAACAACTGCTGTTAATAAACCAAATGCTGTAATTGCTAGCCCAGCACCAATCCAACAGCCAATATTTGACGAGAAGTCGTTAGGTGTCTACGCAACTACTCCCTCATCTGCTACTTTTGAGAGTGCGGGCATAAATCCTCAACCAATCCCCACTCCACCAACCCTTAAATCATCCCAAGAAGACCTTTTAAAGCAGCTGCGGGAGTATGGTAAGCAACGGGAGCAACTGGAGACGGGGAAATAGGAAGGTAAGAATTCGAGGGTAGGGCTAAATATCTACAAATTGCTGACATGAGGCGCTAACTTTACCTGTGAATCTCTCAAAGGCTAGACACAAGCATGGTTAGCCACGAAAGTAACTCAACAATTGAACTTTAGAAGTTGAAATTTTTAACTCTGAAGCTCGGAGTTTGAGTGTAAAACTCAATATTCCTAGTTCAAAGCTTCAATTTTGGTGTTTCAATCTCGAAGTTATGAGTTTTGAAGGCGATCGCGTTAACATTTAGTAAACATCAAAAAATAAATTATCCAGAATTTGTAGTTTTTTGTTTGTCGGGTGTGTAAAAGCGCAACTTTACGCACCCAATTATATAGTGGTACGTGGCGGCAAATAGATTATTCATTTTTTGCATATATAAGCTAATAAAGAAGGTATAGAGAAGGCAAATTTCATAATTATATAATCCACAAAGATTTTCAGTTTAAGTAGGACTAGTGTTTACAGGTTGCACCTTTTACCTGATTCTTACTAATCCCATTTAACCTTGATAACACTTAAGTTCGTATATTAAGTATATCGAGTACGTATCGACTTTGTAGTGAGAAGGCTCTTCTTGCCTCACGCGCATCACGACAAACAGCTATAAAGCCTTGTAACTTCCGCGATCGCTTGTTGGACAATCCCCAAAGTCCGCATATATTATCTGTATTCCTAGAAACAGATTTTACCAATTAATATTACTAAAATTTTGTACATTGACACTTAATACAAGTGTCAAGCAAGTGAATTATTGAAATTTTATTTAATTTCCTGATCAGGGTTTACTTATCTGATAAATTTTAGTCAAGCACATTGTTAATGCTTCTTCAAACTACTCCTGTCTCATCAGAAAAATACCTAAATTTTATTGAGTAACTTCCAAGGAGGAGAACGCATAGTAAATCTTGTAGTGGGAATAGACTAAGTGTAATTCAAATCACTTTTCTATTTGCTATTGTGTGTTATTGCCCAGTATTCCGCAGATAATATAAATGAGAACTGAGGCATGGAAAATAATATATTTTTAGACTTTTTCGCAAGCCTACAACGATTATTAATAGGCTACATTCCAGCGGCTGTTTTGGGTACTTTCACTGGATATTTAATAGGGATTAATGATACAGTATATCACGTATTTAGGCGGTTATTTCAGATACCGCATAGTATCCCTCCTATAGCCCTACTACCCATTGCGCTGATAGCATTTAGAGAGATAGAACCTGCCGCCGTGAGCGTAGTTTTTCTTGGGACACTCTGGACGGTGATTATTAATACCGCAATAGGTATACAGCATTTCCGCAAACAGGGCAATAACTTTCGAGTAGCTATTTTTCATATATTTCATGCTTTGAAAGTTGGTGTTTGGGTAGCATGGTTTACAGTTATTGCCACAGAAATGTTGACAGGAAAAAGAGGACTTGGCTTTCTCACCTGGGATGCATATAAAGCTGGCAACACCGATTACATAATCGAGATGATACTTTATATCGGTATCATTGGTTTTTTGCTAGATCAGTTACTAGATTTCACAGGAAGCCTTCTCTCGCAGATGGTTTCAGATGGGAAGAAATCTTCTTAACAGAAGCTTGAGATAGTTTGTAGGTAGCGCTAAAGTGTTACCTGCAAACTTAATCATAATAAGTTTATTAGATTGATATATTGCAGCGTTTGGTGAGGTCGTACTAGCGATCGCGCTGCTTATCGAACTCCTTTGACTCAAATTCATTATTGCCCAATACAGCAGGCATTGCACTTTTGTGGACTGTACATCGAAATCTTTTAAATCAAGCTCCAAGCCGAGGAATGTGACTACTCAGTATAGAGCCATTGGCAAATAATAGATAGACAAAATTTTACTATAGAACCCATTTGATTTTTGTTGGCGTAGCCTGCGCTTGCGCTTAAAAAACTCAGTACACCTTTATTACTTCTTCTCTATTCCCCATTCCCTACCTCTATAAGTGATTCAGGAATCAAATCGGATTGCTATAGCTATCGTTACGCATAGAGTGAGAATCCATATCTTGGCGTGGGGGCTAGAATTTGACAGCATCGGGTTTTAAGCTCGTATGCACCATTGGCGATCAATTTTTTATAATCCCCCAAATACCAGGGGATTGTTTTAAACTCATCGTAGATTACTAGACTGAAATTTATGGGCAAGCAGCGTGTTCTTTCTGGAGTTCAACCAACGGGCAATTATCATTTAGGTAACTACTTAGGAGCCATTCGCAACTGGGTAGAAGGTCAGAGCGAATACGAAAATTACCTCTTCGTGGCTGATTTGCACGCAATCACAGTGCCACACGACCCAACACGCTTGGCATCTGACACCTACACCCTGGTTGCGCTCTATCTAGCTTGTGGTCTGGATTTAAATAATTCCACAATCTTTGTGCAATCCCACGTCTCGGCACACAGTGAACTCGCTTGGTTGTTCAACTGCATCACACCACTAAACTGGCTGCAAGACATGATCCAGTTCAAGGAAAAGGCTGTTAAGCAGGGAGAAAATGTGAGTGCAGGCTTATTGGATTACCCCGTGCTTATGGCAGCTGATATTTTGCTTTACCAAGCTGATAAAGTGCCAGTGGGTGAAGACCAAAAGCAACACTTGGAACTGACACGGGATATTGCAGCCCGCTTGAATCACCAATTTGGTAAGCCAGATCAGCCCGTGCTGAAGTTACCAGACCCTTTAATTCGCAAGGAAGGTGCAAGGGTGATGAGTTTGGCTGATGGTACACGCAAAATGTCGAAGTCTGATCCGTCAGAGTTAAGCCGAATCAATTTACTAGATCCACCAGATCAAATTCAATACAAGATTAAGCGTTGTAAAACCGATCCAATTCGTGGTCTGACTTTCGACGATCCAGAGCGTCCAGAGTGTAACAATTTGTTAACGCTATATATGCTGCTTTCTGGGAAATCGAAGGACGAGGTAGCAACTGAGTGTAAAGATATGGGCTGGGGGCAATTCAAGCCATTATTGACGGACACGATAATTGAGTCCTTAAAACCAATACAAGAAAAATATCAAGCAATAACTGAGGATAAAGGCTATCTAGATTCTGTGTTGCGCGATGGACGGGGGAAAGCTACAGCGATCGCAAACCAAACTCTGGCACAAGTAAAAACTGCTTTGGGTTACTCTATGCCTCTCTGAGGATTTCGCTTTTAAGTGTGATATGTTATACCATTTAAAAAACCGAAATCCTTAATGTTATGCACCATACCCATAGCCCCACTCTCTTGAGTGCTTTCCATAGAGCCGCGCAAGCAGGTGAGTTTTTAGTCACCGCCGAGGTAGCACCTCCAAAAGGGGGAGATCCAACGCAGATGATCCAAATGGCGGCGACCCTTAAGGGGAGGGTTCATGCCGTCAATATTACCGATGGTAGCCGAGCAGTACTGCGGATGTGTTCACTGGTAGCCTCAGCAATTTTGTTGCAAAACGGTATAGAGCCGATTTGTCAGATTGCTTGTCGCGATCGCAACCGGATTGGTTTACAAGCTGACTTGATGGGCGCTCATGCCTTAGGTGTCCGCAATATTTTAGCTTTGACTGGCGACCCAGTAAAAGCAGGCGATCATCCCAATGCCAAAGCCGTCTTTGACTTGGAAGCTGTGCGACTATTGCAGCTAATTCAGAAGATGAATCAGGGTTTTGATTGCAACGATAAACCCCTAACTGATGGTGCGCTGGACATATTTGTTGGCGCAGCAGTAGATCCGCAATGTGGCAGTTGGTCAGGTTTGCAAAGTCGATTTGAACGCAAAATCGAAGCAGGAGCGCAGTTTTTTCAAAGTCAGTTGATTACAGATTTTGAGCGGTTAGAAAAGTTTATGGATGCGATCGCCTCTGGTTATAAAAAACCGATTTTGGCAGGAATTTTTCTGTTGAAGTCGGCAAAAAATGCCCAGTTTATTAATAGGTGCGTTCCGGGTGTCAATATTCCTCAGCACATTATAGATAGATTGGCACAAGCAAAAGACCCACTTGAGGAAGGAATGACAATTGCTGCCGAGCAAGTGCAAATAGCGCGGCAATTGTGTCAAGGTGTCCACATGATGGCAGTGAAGCGGGAGGATTTGATTGCACCTATTTTGGATTTAGCTGGGGTTGCGCCAGTTAATTTGGTGGTAGCCAAGTAAATAAAGTGAGCGATCGCATTTGTTGCCCAATTGGGTGCGATCGCCCTTCTCTCCTCACTATGTTGCTAAACTAAAAAACAACCCTTACCCAATGCAAAGGTAGCTTTATGACCTCTGCAACCAACCCACCCACCGATCTGGATCTCACTCCTTTTCCTGACCATACGCAGCTACCAGAGTCGGATGGCACTTTCGTGTTCGCGAAGCGTGCCGGAGGCAAGAACTTCCAGGAGCATCCCCAAAGCATTCTCATAACTGACTCCATTAAATCGATATTGCAACAACGTCATCCTGATGGGCAATATTGCATAGGTCAAGATAGTGGTATCTACTGGCGAATGACTGACCTCCCAGAAAAAGGCGCAGAAGCACCAGATTGGTTCTATGTACCGAATGTACCACCCTTGCTGGATGGGCAAACACGCAGGTCTTATGTGTTATGGCGAGAATTTATCGCTCCGTTGATTGTCTTGGAATTTGCCTCTGGGGATGGTAGTGAAGAACGAGACAAAACTCCTTGGAAAGGGAAATTTTGGATTTATGAGCAGGTAATTCGTCCTCCCTTCTATGGCATTTATGAAGTAAAGAAAGCCAGTGTAGAAGTTTATGAATTAATTGGTGGACAATATCAACCATTAACAGCAAATGAACGCGGACGTTATACGATAACCCCACTGGCAGTTGAGTTAGGAATTTGGCAGGGAGAATACCAAAATATGCAATTACCTTGGCTGCGCTGGTGGGATTTGCAAGGTAATTTATTGTTGACTGGCTCAGAAAGAGCGGAACAGGAACACCAAAGAGCCGATCGCCTAACTGCACAATTGCGATCGCTCGGCGTTGAACCAGAAGCCTAGCTCTTGAGAAAGTCTTGGTAGCCTTAGCCTAATGGCAAGCTAAACTAAAAAACAACCCTTACTCCTGTAAAGGTAGTCTTATGACCTCTGCAACTGACCCATCCACCGCCCTCACTCCTTTCCCCGACCATACGCAGCTACCAGACTCCAATGGCTCATTTGTGAAAAACTGGCAAGAGCATCCCCAAAGCATCTTACTCACTGACTCGATTACACCCGTCCTGAAACAATTACATCCTGAAGGTCAATATTGTATAGGTCAGGACTTAGGTATTTACTGGCGCTTGACAGACCCCCTAGAAAAAGGCGCAGAAGCACCAGATTGGTTTTATGTAGCAAATGTACCGCCCTTACTTGATGGACAAACGCGGAGGTCTTATGTATTGTGGCGAGAATTTATTGCTCCTTTGATTGCCTTGGAATTTGTCTCTGGCGATGGTAGTGAAGAACGAGATAAAACCCCTTGGCAGGGCAAATTTTGGGTTTATGAGCAAGTAATTCATCCGGCTTTTTATGGCATTTATGAAGTGAATAAAGCCAGTTTAGAAGTTTATGAATTAATTGGTGGACAATATCAGTTATTAACAGCAAATGAACGCGGACATTATCCGATTACACCCTTGGGAGTTGAGTTAGGTTTATGGCAAGGAGAATATCAAAACGCCCAATTGCCCTGGTTGCGTTGGTGGGATTTACAAGGTAATTTGTTGTTGACTGGTGAGGAAAGAGCCGAACAAGAATGCCAACGGGCTGAACAGGAAAGACAAAGAGCCGATCGCCTGACTGAACAATTGCGATCGCTCGGCGTTGAACCAGAAGCTTAGGTCTTTGGCTGATTGGTATGAGAAAAACCCCGGTTGATTTATACCGTATGGGAAATGCAACTTCTTCTCCTAAAGCAATTCGATTTATTGTTGAGGCAATAGAATACAGGATTGAGGCTTATCAAAAGCAATTAGAGACAGAAAATTTGAGTGATGATGAGGTCTCAGATATCACCAATGACATAATGTTTCTGGAATCTTTGTCACAAGAGTTAAAGAAGGCACTCTCAACAATTGCGCCACCCGTTTTTTAATGCCCTTAATGGGCGAAAGAGCGATACAATCGCTTGGCGGGCGTTGAACCGGAAGCTTAGGTCTTTGGCTTAAAGGTGCGTAGACATGGAGCAGCTTGTCGTCAGACATCGTTTCTCTACTCGATACAACAGCTACAAAATATTTTGCCAGTTAGCTTCAGATATAAAGCTATGAACCTGTATTAAAAATCCTATGTCCTAACCATCCCAAACCCAAGCCTAGACTAGAAGTGCTAGCTAAAATTAGAAAAGTATGAACCTTGCTAAAAGATTTTTGTAATTTCTCTCCAGCCCAAGTCGCAGTCAAAGCCACAGAAATCATCATTTAAGGTTTTAATGACTTGGCGATCGCCATTCTTGTTTTTCACCAAATAGGTGATGCCAAAGCGTCCTCTTCCCAACTCTCTTTCAATGGTGTATTTTCCACCTTGCAACTCATCACCTGCTATCCAAGCCATGTTTGCAGATCCCAAGATACTTACATCAATTTTCACATAAGAAAGTCTTGGCAGTCTGAGCTGATCTTTGCAGAAATACTGCGATCGCTAAACTAACTTAAAATCTTGAATAGAGGATAAAATTTTTGGAATTAGATGGAATGTAGAAATTATGGCTCAAATCTTAGTTGAAAATTTAGACCCCATGATTCTAGAAAAGCTAGAAACTCTTGCCAAACAGCACGGTAGATCTTTGCAAGAGGAATTAAAGCACATCATACAACAAGCAGCTGAAAAAGCGACACATTACCACACTGGCGGCGACATGGAAAAAGCTAGAGAAGCAGTAGCACGCGCTCAGGTAAGGTATGCAGGAAAAACTTTCAGTGACAGTACTGAACTGATCCGCGAGGACAGAGAACGGTGAGTCGCTATGTTTTAGATGCCAGCATTGCTATGCTTAAAACCAGTGCTTACGCAAGTAATCTTCTATGGGTAGAAAATATTTAGAGAGCGATCGCCTAACTGCTCAATTGCGTAGACGCCTTCGCGGAGCGTCTCGTAGAGAAGCGGCTTGTCGTTAGACATCGCTCGGCGTTGAACCAGAAGCTTAACAGTTTTGGGCTTTGTCTTAAAGGTGCATAGATGCTCATTTAAGGTTTTAACGACTTGGCGATCGCCATTCTTATTTTGTTTCTACTCATCGCTCAAATTTTCAATCAACAAATCTACCTGCTGCTGTCGCTGCTGCAAAAAACTTTCGCATTGACGCAAATACTCAACAGCTTGGGTAAATTGGTCAAATACCTCTGCCAATTCCAACTCACCCGCCTCAATGCGAGCGATGATTCCCTCTATTTCCACAACCTTCCCTTCATAATTCCAACCTTCCATTGAGTCAGAACTAGAAGCACTCTTACGTTTAACCATTCAACTCTTGGCGTCCTTGGCGTTTACCCTCCGGGAAGCCTCCCTTCGGTTGTCTAATGCGGTAGTTTACGTTAATTTTTAACTTCCATAACTTTTACTGTAACCTCACCTTGTCCCAACTGAATCAACAAATCTTGCCCCACAGCTAACTCAGCAGCAGAACGAGCGATCGCCCCATTTTCCTGTCTAACCACCGCATAACCACGCTGCAACACAGCTTTGGGGTCAAGACTTGCCAATTTTTGCCGTAACAATTCTAGATGCTGCGTTGCTTGCTGCGATCGCCCCATTGTTACTTGCATCAATTGCTGACGTTTCCAAGCTAGCTTCTGCACCTCTTGTTGCACTTGTCGATCTAACCGCAAACGTCGCAAACGGTTTCGCAATGTTTGCAGTTGATTAAAAGCAGTTTCCCCAGAGTAAAGCACCGCCTCATGTAAAGCCACAACCTGCTGGCGATGTTCAGCATACAACTCTGACAGTACCGGCACAACCATTTCCGCCGCCGCAGTGGGTGTATGCGCGCAGACATCTGCAACTAAATCTGCCAAAGACTCATCTCGTTGATGACCAATTCCAGCAATTACAGGAATGGAACAAGTAGCAAGCGATCGCACTACTCGTTCATCATTAAAGCAAGCTAATTCCTCAACCGCGCCACCTCCCCGCGATAAGATTAGCACTTCGGCGCGACCATCCCTTTCCACCCGCTCAATTGCCTTGACGATAGATTCTGGTGCTTGCTCACCTTGGACTGTAGCCGGAGAAAATAGAACGTGTAAGCCTGGATACCTTTGCTTGAGGGTTTTTTGAATATCGCCCCAAGCAGCAGCAGTCGGTGAAGTAACGACAGCGATCGTTTGAGGATGAGGGGGAAGCGATCGCTTTCTTTGAGCATCAAATAAACCCTCAGCCAGTAAGCGGTTTTTCAGTTGTTGATAGCGCAGAGCCTGCAAACCCACACCAGCAGGTAAAGTCTGCCAAACTGACAACTGATACTCTCCCCTTTGCGGATAAACCCGAATACTACCCAAAATAATTAACTGCTCACCGGGAACAGGCATTTGTGCGAGTTTTGCCAATTGGCTATTCCATACCACACACTTAATCCCTGCTGTGCCATCGGTGTCTTGCAGCGTAAAAAATAACCCACTGCGATGGTGGTTAGCACTGGAAACTTCGCCAGTTACCCAAACTTGCCGTAGTTGCTCATCTTGCTCTAACAGCAAGCGAATATAATCAGTTAATCCAGATACTGAAAGTGCTGTGTCAAGAATGAGAGAGTCGGGAAGGTCGAAAGTCATCAAAGATGCCTAAAAGCATTAGTGCTGGAGCGATTTTAGCATTTTAATGAAAACAGAAGTTTATGCTAGTAAACACTTTAATGTTTTGTAGACATCATCATTGCGCTTACCGACTAAAATCACTTCTAGTAAATCTTGAGCAAGAAAATACATATGACAGACTCTGCTTCTAACAACAGTTCTGAATTAGTCTCTGTAGCTCAAACTGCCAAGTTACTTGGTATAACCCGTCAGCGAGTACATGACTTAATTAAGAATGGTCAGATTATAGCTTGCAAACTTGGGCATTATTACTACATGGAAGTTTCTGAAGTAGAGAGATATAAGAATCAGCCTACTGGAAAACCTTATCAACCCCGTAGTACAACCTCTCAGAAAAATTCTGTTGACAATTGACAATAGAGTTTGTAAACTCAAACTACAGTAAAATACTAAAGGTTAAATTAATGCTCCCTTTTCAACTGATTGCTACTGATGTTGCAACTCAACAAGGATTGCAACAGGTTTATAAGAGTGAGTATGGAATTCTCTATCAGGGAGATTGTATTAAACTCCTTTCAGCATTGCCTAATGAGTCTGTGGATCTGGTATTTGCTGACCCACCTTTTAACCTTGGTAAAGAATATGGTGAAGGTGTAAGCGATCAGATGGAGGCTGATAAATACTTAATATGGTCACAACAGTGGCTTAGTGAGAGCATTCGAGTGCTTAAACCCGGCGGAAGTCTATTTGTATTCAACTTGCCGAAATGGTGCATAGAGTATGGTGCATACCTCAATAGGCAAGGAATGTGGTTCCGGCATTGGATTGCTTGCAGAATGCCAAAAGCTTTTCCAAGAGGTAAGAAAATGTCTCCTGCTCACTACGGACTAATTTACTACACCAAAGGAGAACCAGCAGCCTTCAACAAAGTCTACACACCCATTCAAGTTTGTCGGCATTGCGGTGGAGAAATTCGTGACTATGGTGGGCATCGCAAAAAACTTAATGAGAAAGGTATCAACTTAATGGATGTTTGGGATGCCCCAGAAGACGTTTGGGAAGATGCTTCTGAGGCCGACTCTAGTGAGGTTTTATGGACATTGACAGAGGAAATATGGACTGATATTCCACCAGTTCGGCATCGTCGGCACAAAAAACGAGTTCCCAACGAACTTGCTCCCATTATGCTAGAGCGAATTATTGCAATGGCATCTAATCCAGGACAAATTGTAGTTGATCCATTTGGAGGCTCCGGCACTACATTTTACGCAGCAGAAAAGCTACAACGTTACTGGATTGGCTCAGAAATTGGGGATACACATCCAGCGCTAGAACGATTGACTGATCTGGCTAATGGCATCATGGAACAATGGGAATCAGCAAGGGGAAGCAAGAAATTAAAACAAAGCAACACAACTGCGTTACAACTTCCAATTCCTTATTCTACATAGCTATGTATGCAGGAAACTTCAGACCAAGGCACGACCATCAGTACCTTTAGTAAGTGTTGGGACATTGCTATCTACGTGATCGTGTTCGATTACAAAGATTGCAAGAAAACCCTCTTGGATTTGAACTGCCCGCCAAACATCAAAGTATGGCTCTAATTCTTCGTAGTTGCCAATTCTATCCGTTAGGTAAGGGTAAAGTTTTCTGCTTGGGAGTACCAAGGCAGCACCTAGAAAAATACCACGTAGTAATCCGAGAACCATTTTATTGACTGCTCGATGGCTTGAAGAAATATTACCACTTTCCCACTCAAGAGCGAAGAGATAATTGTCAATGACCTTTGTCGCATCGACTTTTCCTGGTGATTTGGTTGCATAGTTAATTCGAGTTTCAAGTCTCCATCCGAACCGATCTCTCAACGCAATCATGCAAGCTTCTTTAATTGGCTTGACACCATTACCATGCTTTGTTGGATTGATTGTAAAGCTGGATGTACCGGGAGGATACACAATGAGAGAGATAGCATCACGAATTTCAGTACGAATGATACACCAATCGCTTGATTCTTCAAAACTTCCAACACTGATTAAAGAAACTTCTTGAACAATCTTCATAACTAACTCTCACTTGACTTCGTTAGCACCACCCTAGAAGCCGTTCTACATCTTTCCTTTACCCGATGATGCCACTGTCCTGTCGATGATATGCTGATTTGCATTGCCTGTGTTATTTAGATAATTTTTTGTTTGAAAACCCTTGCTTACCCAGCCAAAAGAAACTATCTCTGAATGCAAGTTGGTATCATTGTGCAAGACTACCCCAATCAGGTAGCGATCGGGTTACGATCTTGTCACACCCCTTTTTGATTTGAGAAGTCCTATTCCAGAATTTTCTGGCTAAAATAGTATATCTGTTCTACTCAAGCTCCGAACCCAACACTCCTTAAATCCATAAAATCCATATATTTAGAGGCAGGAATGGCTATCAACACCGATACTTCTGGCAAGCAAAAAGCGCTAACTATGGTACTCAACCAGATTGAGCGCAGCTTCGGGAAAGGAGCAATCATGCGCCTGGGCGATGCTACCCGGATGCGGGTGGAGACGATTTCCAGTGGGGCGCTCACCTTAGACCTAGCATTAGGTGGTGGTTTACCCAAGGGGCGGGTGATTGAGATTTATGGGCCGGAAAGTTCCGGTAAGACGACAGTAGCACTACACGCGCTCGCTGAAGTGCAAAGAAATGGGGGTATTGCTGCCTTTGTTGATGCTGAACACGCCCTTGACCCCACTTACGCTGCGGCCTTGGGTGTAGATATTGACAATTTACTTATTTCCCAACCTGACACAGGCGAATCGGCTTTAGAAATTGTCGATCAGCTTGTTCGCTCCGCCGCAGTTGACATTGTAGTTATTGACTCAGTAGCAGCATTGGTTCCCCGCGCTGAAATTGAAGGCGATATGGGTGATGTCCATGTTGGTCTTCAAGCACGATTAATGAGCCAAGCTTTGCGTAAGATTACTGGTAATATAGGTAAATCTGGTTGCACAGTAATTTTCATCAACCAATTGCGGCAAAAAATCGGCGTTACCTACGGCAGTCCAGAAACCACAACTGGCGGTAACGCATTGAAGTTTTACGCTTCGGTGCGCTTGGATATTCGCCGGATTCAAACCTTGAAAAAAGGTACAGATGAATTTGGTAACCGCGTAAAAGTTAAAGTTGCTAAAAATAAAGTAGCTCCGCCCTTTAGGATTGCGGAATTTGACATTATTTTTGGTAAAGGAATTTCTACCTTGGGTTGTATTGTAGACTTGGCAGAAGAAACTGGCGTGCTTGTCCGCAAGGGAGCTTGGTACAGCTACAATGGCGACAACATTTCCCAAGGTCGAGACAATGCTATTAAGTACCTAGAAGAGAAACCGGAATTTGCTGAACAAATTAAGCAGTTGGTGCGTGAAAAGCTAGACAAGGGAGCTGTTGTTTCTGCTAACTCTGTAGCTAAAACTAGTGAAGAAGAGGAAGAGGTCGATTTAGAGGAAGAAGAATAACAGTAGCAAAAGCAGTGATCAGCAGCAGATACTGTTTATCACTGCTCTTGCTTTACAGCATTGAAAGCAGAAAGCCTATCCGCCTGTCTTCTATAAGCACGGGCAGTTTCCTCTCCTAAGGGAGACCAAGGCGAACAAGTCTGCGGAACTGCCCTCATAAATGCGCTGCCCATTGAGTCTGCGGGCTAAAATATTTTTCAATTTAATTGGTAAAGCGATAAGATGCTAAAATATTCCCCATTTGCATCTGACCAACCATAATGCTCAGCTACGTGCGACATAGTGTGGGAAAAAAACTGAATTCAATTAAATATTTCCTGCTCATGTACTATGTAGTATACGGAAACTTCAGCTTGAGGAAGCGTCTGCAACGACGTTTATTATTTTGGATTGTTATGGTATTTGTCTACTTAAAAAACGATCTAAAATTTCTGACTTCTGGTCTGCACTTAAGCTATTATGCCAGTGTTCCAACTTCTCAACTAAGGCGGAGTTATTGGCAATGCCTAGAGTATCATCTGGATTTTTAGCCAATGGCTTTTGTTTGCTAGGGCGGTTAGTAAATATTTCTACTTGATCATCACCAATTTCAGGCACAAGCTGCATCAATAATTCCATTGCTACAGTCGGCAGAACGTGGCACGTATGATTTACGAAAAAATCAAAAGTCATACTACCTAATCTGATGCGATCGCCGTCTTTAAGCTTGATCATTTGATAGGCGCGTTCACCATTTACAAACGAGCCATTGGTGCTGTTAAAGTCAACTAAATGAAAGCCTTGATGATCAATATATTGAATAGCAGCGTGGCGACGAGACAGATATCTATCAGCAATGCGGATGCCACTGTTGCGATCGCGACCTATCGTCCAAATGTGTTGTGGCTGTCGTAAACTTTGTGTCTTGTTTTGGCACAAGTTAGTCATCAAGTAAACGGTAGAAGTATCTATTACACCATTTACATAACAGGGCTTTAACCCCGTCAACGACGGCTGATACAGATTTTCTAGTTGAAGAATTTCATCTAGAAGGCTGCTATGATGTTCGTACAACTTGAGGAATACTTGATATAAACTTAATCGCCGTTCTAGTTCTGTTTGTCCAAAGTCAGCCATCATGGGTAAGCCTTGTATTACCTGATTTCGGTCATAAATATTCTGCCTTAGCCTTCAATCAGGGATAGTTGCTCTTTCAGTTTTCGCCATTATCTAAAAGTTCAGCTGTTTAAAAATGTGAATTTTTACAACTTTTGGGTGAGAGTTTCCCTGTTGTTCACAGTCATAAAAATATCATGAAAAGTTTTTATAAAAAATTATTGTTACACTTTGTTTTTTATTGTAAATAAACATTCATTATTTATAACAGATGAAAAATATTAAGATTTGATGAAGAATGATGAAATCAGTCATGTAGCTTTGCTATCTAACCCTAAAATTCAAAACTAGGTAATTAAGATTGCACCAAGTGTAACTGCCATAGCATTAGATTTTATCAGATTCAAGATTGTTGCACTATAGTTTTATCTACAAGTACTAATGACGTTGTTTCCAGTTCGCTAAATGAATGTTATCACTCCGCTTTTTTGATCAACGTTCAGCTTTCAGTCTGAAATTTCCCTTACGGTGAGAAAACTGTCATTTTTACCTGATGGAGTTAGCGGTTAAAAATCTCAAATCACAACAAGCCTCGTTTACCACTGGGACGCACGGTCATCCAATTCGTTTTTGCTAGTGCTATTTGCTCATCGGAAATTTTGGCACCAGTGAGATTAGCACCGCAAAGATTAGCTCCCCGAAGATTGGCATTGCTGAGATAAGCATAGCTGAGGTCTGCACCTCGTAGGTCTGCTCCTTCTAAATCAGCATGATTGAAGTAAGCTTTGCTCAAGTTAGCATCTTTGAGATTTGATCGAGTCAGGCTGGCTCTGCCAAAGTCACTATTGTGGAGATTAGCTCCCTGGAGATTAGTTTTTTGCAATTGAGAGGAGTGGAAATTTGTTCCCGATAGGTCAGCACCTTGCAAGTTCAGCAAACTTAAATTGTGTAGGGCAAAATCCCGTCTCCCTTTTACATAGGCTGTTAGCAAACTTTGGGTATCTAACTTGCGCTCAACTTTAGAACTTTGAATTTGCGAACTATTACTGTTGCTGTTAGACAAACTTGTTGATTTAGCTATCACACGTTCCTGGTGCGTTCCACCTGCTTGTAATCCAGCTGCTTCTACTACCCTAGCTCGTCTAGCACGAATTGCTGCTGCTACCTGCGCTACACCTGTGTTGGTGGCAGAAGGGTTACTGCACAAAACGGCAGAATCATCCCGACGATTATGTGTTCGCTCTTTAACAGCAGCATCGGATTTAATTAGCAAACCCTTTGCTAAGCTTTCCAAATATGGTTCTATCTCTAATGCTCTGAGAACTTCTGTTGCTGACTGATAGCGAGTGCGTACTGATACATCCAACATTTTCCTCAGCACGTTTGTCAAATGGTCACTCACTTGCACAAGCTGCTCCCACATCATCTCACCCGTTGTGGGATTGTATTCCAAATCTTTAGGGGTTTTGCTAGTTAGCAAATAAATACATGTCACCCCCAGCGCATAGATATCACTGGCGTAGACCGGCCGCATAGCCATTTGCTCTGGAGGAGCAAAACCAGGAGTGCCAATTGCATATGCAGTTAATGCTGTGTGACTCGATTGGCTTGGCACACCTTGAGCGACTTGGTTTTTCACGGCTCCAAAGTCGATGAGAACCATTCTGGCATCTTGAGTACGGCGAATCAAATTGGCTGGTTTGATATCACGGTGAATCACGTTGCGCTCATGGATATATTGCAGCAATGGCAATGTCTCGCTCAAGAATTGCTTAACTCCAATTTCGCCCAAGATACCATTGTGTTTGATTTCCTGCTGGAGAGTATCACCGCTGATGTATTCCTGAACTAAATAGAATTGTTCCTGCTCTTCAAAATAGTCCAACAGCCTTGGTATTTGGGGATGATTGCCAATCTTGCCTAAGGTTTTAGCTTCTCGCTCAAAGAGTTCCCGCGCCATCTGCAAAACATGCGGTGTGGTTCCAGAGGGGCGTAGTTGCTTGATTACGCAACTCGGCTCTCCTGGTAAGGCTTGATCATTGGCTAAGAAGGTTGCTCCAAAGCCACCCTGACCTAATGGTTTGAATACCCGATAGCGATCGCGCAACAGTAGCCGCGAGCCACAAGACTGACACATCTGGCTATACGCCAAATTTTCTGGATTGAGACAGGTAGGATTTAAGCAGTAGCTCATGCACTGTCAACTCGCTGCGCGAATAATAACGGGGAACATTACACTCTCATTTCATTATTGAGAGCAGAATCAACTTTTGCCAGGTAATTTTTGCTGGAAATACTTTAAAGAGTTGCTAAAGTTATACTGAGGTTACTTAAATTTTTAATAAACTGAAAAGAATTTAGCCTACTTACTCTCAAAACTCTTTTATCGACTATTATTTAGCCTAAATACGTAGAGAATACTGCAATTTATTATTCATCTTATGCTGACAATATTACGTAAATTTAATTACTAAGATTTGAGTAAAAACACTCTTTTGAGTTATCTAAAACAGTTGTTCCTCTCTTTTCTCTCCATCTTCAACACCAGTTGAAATTATATTAATCAATTGATGAACAAACATATCATAATGTTTTAGAGTTGTCTCAAAAGGAAATGGAGAAAGCTATGACAACCGTAACCCAAATGAAATGTGCCTGTCCAACTTGCCTGTGTATCGTTTCAGTTGAGGATGCCATTAAAGAAGATAGTAAATACTATTGCTCTCAAGGCTGTGCTGAAGGTCACAAAACTATCAAAGGCTGTAATCACACAGGCTGTGGCTGTTAAGTAGTGGCAACTGCTTAATCTTGAACAGTAAGTAAGTGGGCTTAATTAAACCGAAGATGGAACCCCCGGCTATCGCCGTCCCCCTTACCAAGGGGGACTACAGGGGGTGTTCTATTTAATTCCACCTAGCTACTTACTAGAATTCGCAGTAAGCAACGTTCCAGGCACTATTTTTACTCAGGGAGAACTCTCAACGGTGGCTTCTGTGGATTATCCGTATGACTGCGGAGAGGCGCAAAACCTTGTGCCTCTCCTTTGTGTTATTCGGATACAAAGCAACCGTTCTGGATAAGAGCCGCATCACGCTCAGAAGTTCGGTGACTCTGCACTTTTTTAGTTACAGGCTAGACATCACATCCCGCGCGACTGCTAAAGTCTGCTCAATATCTTCTTCAGTGTGAGCCAAAGATGTAAACCCAGCCTCAAACTGAGAAGGTGCTAAGTAAACACCGCCCTCTAACATACCGCGATGGAAGCGCCCAAATTTCGCTGTATCAGACTTTTTCGCATCTTCGTAGTTATGAACTGGTCCAGAGGTAAAGAATAAGCCAAACATAGCGCTGATTTGACCTCCACAAGCTGCATGACCAGTCTCTTGGGCAATTTGTAACAATCCATCTGCTAGCTTCTGCGTAATCTGATCAAGATACTCATAAGTACCGGGCTTTTGTAATAATTCCAAAGTCTTAATACCAGCAGTCATCGCCAAGGGATTACCTGAAAGAGTCCCAGCTTGATACATAGGCCCTGCGGGAGCAACCATTGACATGATATCCCGACGACCACCATAGGCTCCTACTGGCAAACCACCACCGATAACCTTACCCAATGTCGTCAAATCGGGAGTGACACCAAATTTCTCTTGAGCGCCACCATAAGCAATGCGGAAGCCCGTCATTACTTCATCAAACACTAATAATGCCCCATGCTCGTGGGTAAGCTCCCTTAAGCCCTCTAGGAAGCCAGCATCAGGAGAGATAAAGCCAGCATTACCGACTACTGGCTCAAGAATGACACCAGCAATTTCATCGCGGTTCTCCTCAAACAAGGCTTTGACAGCTTCTAGATCATTGAAAGGAGCAGTTAGAGTGTTGCTAGTTGACGATTTAGGTACTCCTGGGGAGTCGGGTAGGCCAAGTGTAGCAACGCCAGAACCTGCTTTCACTAGAAACGTATCGGCGTGACCGTGGTAGCAGCCTTCAAACTTGATAATTTTGTCTCGTTTAGTGAAAGCCCGCATCAGCCGCAAAACTCCCATACAGGCTTCAGTTCCAGAGTTAACAAATCTTACCATTTCAATGCTGGGAACGGCATCGATGACCATTTCTGCCAGAACATTTTCCAGTACTGAGGGCGCACCGAAGCTAGTACCTTTTTCCAAGGCTTCATGCAGTGCTGCAATCACTTCTGGGTGAGCATGACCGCAAATTGCTGGGCCCCAAGTGCCCACATAGTCGATATATTGGTTGCTATCTACATCCCAAATATATGCGCCTTTAACGCGATCAAAAACGATGGGTTGTCCGCCCACAGATTTGAAAGCACGAACTGGGGAACTGACTCCTCCTGGCATGAGGTTTTGGGCAGCAGCGAAGATTTCTTGTGATTTTGTTGTTTTTATCGTGGTATTTACCAAGGTTCTCTCCTAACAGTGGGCAATAAAAAAAGCTCTATCTTAGGATAGGGTTAAAAACTGCTCAGAATTTCTATCGTATAGAATTAGCTGAACCAGAAAAATAACAATATGTTATGCAAGTCCAATGAAGACTTTTCTTTAGAGATTCTTACTCACGCAGCTTTTAACTTGGCGCTCCATTTGGTAAGGTGAAGCGTCAAGAGCTTCATCAAGTCGGGCTGAGTCCTAAAATATCTAATCTGCTATGGAAAGGAACGCTCTTGTTTAGGGCAGGATAAGAAAGTTCAATTCACAAAAGCCTGCCAGATGTTCTATTTAGAATGGTATCGTGAATCCATGAATTATTCTTATTAGAGCAAACTAGCTGCTATGTATTCTAACGATCTGCATTCACTGCATGACGCTATCCCTGTTGAGGACATTCGCTACAATGAACAGGGTTTAGTGCCTACAATTGTCCAAGATTATCTTGATGGCACTGTCCTGATGATGGCGTGGATGAATCAGGAGTCGTTACAAAAGACTTTAGAAACTGGAGAAACTTGGTTTTGGAGTCGTTCCCGCCAGGAGTTATGGCACAAGGGAGCAACTTCTGGACATATTCAAAAAGTGCAGCATATCCGTTATGACTGTGATAGTGATGCACTTCTCATTGGGGTAGAGCAAGTTGGAGATATTGCCTGCCACACTGGTGAACGCAGTTGTTTTCATCAAGTAGATGGGAAAATCGTCCCATTACCAGGGGATACATTGTCGCAATTGTTTCAGGTGATATGCGATCGCCGCGACAATCCAACGGAAAGTTCTTACACATGTAAGTTATTGGCAGGTGGTGATAACAAAATTTTGAAAAAAATAGGCGAGGAAACTGCTGAGGTAGTAATGGCCTTTAAAGATGATGAGGCTGATGCGATCGCAGGTGAAGTGGCTGACCTGCTCTATCATACTCTTGTTGCTTTAGCTTACCATCAAGTTGATTTGAAATCGGTGTACCGCAAGCTACAAGAACGTCGCCGATAGAAAGTGTCGGGGAATGGCACCCTTGTTAAGCGAGGTGAGGAAGTGGATAAACGTAGGATAGCTACTTTCAAGACGCCGCACAATACTTTCACCATAATTACCGAGTTGCACGGCTATATCACAAGTTGAGTCGCCCAAACCACCAAGCCCAAATTGTTTAACACTTTGAGGTCATGTGGCAAACTCGCTTTTCTTTCAGCAGCGATGGCTTGCAGTAGTGAAAAAATGAAACTTAAATCTCATTAAACAGTAACGTTTTTGTAATTCTTAATCATGAGCTAAAATTTTCCTCATCGATTCCACAGAGTTTCCACAGGTATTTTCGCAGTTTTCCACAGATGCTCTAAGAATTAATCGGCTCTTGCAGTCTTACTGGGGATTGTTGATTAAGAGTTGCAAGTAACTTTAAGTACTGAGTTTTTATTAAGTAAAGTAACAAAAACTAGGTTTTAAACCTGATTATTTCATTAGCATTTACTTTTTATACCATTGTTTTTCACATTTCTCAGCATTGACAAACCTACCCCCTCTCGGCGCACAATGATGCGACTTGCTTTTGTAGTCCGTGCAACCTTTAACTTCAGGTGTGTAAAATATAATACCTTAAGATGTTGGCATAGATTGTCGGCTAGGCAATAGGCTGACGGTAATAAAACGGCAGAATTCCCTGGCTTCCTACTGCAAGAAAACTGTCCTTGTTGATTAGTTTTATAGAAGGAAAATCTTAATGAACACAACGGTTAGCATCTTTACAGAAATTCCCGAAACACTCCATGAATCCCTAAAAAACTACTTAGAAACGCATCCTGATTGGGATCAAAACAGAGTATTGACGGCGGCGCTATCACTGTTTTTGCTGCAAAATGGAGATAGCGATCGCCGTGCTGCGCGGGTCTACTTAGAAACGTTGTTCCACCACTGCTAAGAGTAATCCGAAGGTATAATCGATTCGTGGCAAGTTAAGGAAAAGCAAGATTTGTCAAGGGCATGATGGATGGAAAATTTATCGCATTTTCATCGTTTCGTTGTCTGACACCATCACATGAGCGACTGTTGTGAAAGTCTATTTTCATCCGTCGTTGTTCTTGTCTAGCGTGCGTTTTACGCTCACGTTAGTTGATAAGTGTCTATTGCAAAAATAGCCAAATTATCAATGTCACCCTGAATGGAACGCATCTACACCTACACTGCGTTCCGCTCAGCATGGCACATTAAATTACGGATTTACGAAATCCAGTACTTAGTTAAGCTAATGAGCATTTAAGTTACATAAAAGCAGGGCTAGAGCCGCTAACTACAAACAAATCATTCTGGAAAAATGAATGACGATTAGCTTATTTGAGTCAAGCCCCAAGAGTTAAAAACTTTAGACTACGGACTCAGGACTTGGCCTCCAACTGCTGGGGCTGAGTAGGACATTCAAACTTATACCCTACGCCACGCACAGTCTGAATTAATGCTGGCTGACTAGCATCTATTTCAATTTTCTTGCGGATTTGACCGATATGTACATCTACAACCCGTTGGTCGCCCACATATTCATAGTCCCACACCTCTTGGATTAGTTCTGCGCGCCGCCAAACTCGACCTGGATGACTGGCTAAAAAATGCAACAAGTCAAATTCCAAAGCAGTTAAGAGTACTGGTTGGTTATTAAGTGTCACCTCCCGCCGCACTGGATCAATCATAAGTTTTTCAAATAGCAGGCGTTTTTGTTCGGCGTTAGTCACAACCCGCTGACGCCTCAAAATAGCTGCTACTCTGACTTCTAGTTCTCCCAACCCAAAAGGCTTGGTAAGGTAGTCATCAGCACCTTTAGCAAAGCCGCGAATTTTGTCAGCTTCGTCTGCACGGCTAGTCAGCATGAGAACAAACACACCATTACGGCTTTGCATCTCTTGGCAGAGGTTAAACCCAGTTACATCTGGTAAATTCACATCTAAAATCACCAAATCAGGGTTAAATTGCTCAAATAGAGCCAAAGCCATTTTTCCATCTTCGGCAGCCTCTACCTGATAGTTCTGTTTAATCAAAAAGCGTTGAATTAAGTTGCGGACCGCAGGGTCGTCATCAACTACAAGAATCTTGGCAGGAGCCATGACCATCACTTTGCACAAAAATTCATAGGATTAACAGGAGGATTGCGTAAATACGCAGTTTCCACTTTGGCAATAATTAAGAATCTACAAGGCTAAGGCATGAGAATCCTGATCATTCAAAATAATAGTGTAATCGGGATTCGGGACAATGAAAACGCAAAACTTTTAGTAGCCAGCGCCGCATCGAAGTGCAGGCCTTGTGATTATCAATTTTATGTTCAGTAGACAGATGTACTGATCTTAGCCGCAATGGTTTACTACGCTGGGACAATTTTTTCCCAGTTAGGTGGTAATTTAAAACTGTAACGTTTTAAATTGATATGCGGAATGCACATTGATCCCACAAGCGATTGTAGGGCTAATTAAAAAAGACTCTCTCAGGGCACGGTAAGTTGCCAAATCTGAAACAGTAAAGTTAATTTTTTCATAAAAATGGGTTTTAGGCATTCCCAAGTTCAAATTCTAGAGTAAAGCGCTAACTAGGTAACGACATGAGGAAATACACGGAGTTATAGCAATATGTTAAAGTGACTGTTGTTAAAATTCACAAGTCAATCAAAACTAACCCGTGCTACCATCCTGGTAGGGCATAAAAATCTGTCGAGACTTTAGTTTCGATTAGAATAAAACCTAAAACTGTTTTTTCTTTGACAAAAGACTGCCGCTGACTCAGGCTGAAGTAACAAACTCCCATGAGCGATCAAAATCCCTACGAAAAACTTGGGGTATCAGAAGAGGCTAGCTTCGATGAAATTCAGGATGCTCGTAATCGCCTATTCGAGCAACATAGTGGCGATGCCAAGCGTTTAGAGATGATTGAAGCGGCTTACGATGCGATTTTAATGGATCGCTTACGGATGCGCCAAGAAGGTAAAATCAAAGTACCCGAGCGTATCCGGTTCCCAGAGTTGCGTGTGCAATCGGCTCCTAAAGAAAGTCCAACTCCTCGTGAGCAGTCGCCTGCATGGCTGCAACGAATGCTGGATCAACCAACACCTGCGGATGTGCTCTTACCAGGAGCTTGGTATCTTGGTTTAAGTGCTATCACTGTGTTTTATCCAGAGGCGGGCGACCAAATTTTGCAGTTAGCATTAGTGGTTGGGGTAGGAGTAGGTATTTACTTTCTCAATCGCAAGGAAAGCAAATTTGGTCGAGCAGTTTTGTTCACGCTGATTAGTTTAATAATTGGTCTAATCGTTGGAGGATTAGTTGCTAGCTGGCTAATACCTCAAACACCATTCATCACATCAAATCAGTTTTCTACGGTACTAACGTTTATATTGTTGTGGTTGGTTAGTAGCTTTCTACGTTAAACCAATTGCGGATTGGGATTATACCCTATATCTTCTTGTTGGGAACTTTCCTCAAAGAAGATGTCTGTGAGTTTTTTCTTTTGGATGTGTATTGCTGATAAAGGGTAATGGGTTAGAGGCTAATTACTTATTACCCAAAAGGGAAAGAGAACAAACTAATTCCATTGCTTAAAGCTGTGGCAGATCCAGAGCATCCCTAGACAAGGCGTTGAGGCTCTAAGATTAAATCTACAGCGAAGCTCAAATCCTTAACAATCAAATCGGGTTGGTGAAGTTCTAATTGAGCGCGATCGCGGATGCCACACTCTACAGCCATCACCTTAATACCGTATTTTTTAGCAGCGGCGATATCCGCTTCTGTATCCCCTACTAGCCAAGTATCAGCAGCAGGGGGAAGATCTTCTAATGCTCGTGCCATCAACAAAGGTTTGTCTTCGATGTCGCGGGTTTTAACATAGTCGTTACTGAGGCAATAACAACGATTTTCTGGGAAAAATCTATCTAAATCGTATTTTTTAAAGGCATAATCTAATTCCCAAACTCGGCGCATGGTCATAACTGCTAAATCGACGCCAGCTTCTTGAATTTTTAACAGTGCATCTACGGCACCAGGTGCGAGGGTATCATACTGGAAATAAGGTTCTGTATGCACTGTTTGTCGGCGCAACTGGGAAAATTCTTCTGCCTGCGCTTCGTCCAACCCAGAATTCAAGGCGATTTGTTTTTCGGGAACGCGCGATCGCTTTAGCTGCCAAAATTCCGCTTTAGAGAGTTGTCGCACTAGTTGGTCTGGGCGTCGGGTTTTTTCCAAGCAGAATTGATAAACATGGTAATATCGTTCGGAAACATCGATAATTGGGCCGTCGAAGTCAGTAATTAGTCTTAGCATCGGCGGAGAATGTTACTTTTTATTACAATTATCTCACTTGTGTGGCTATTTTTCGAGAAACCAACAGCACTATCAAGTTTAGCTAGGCGTTTTTTCTGTAAACCTCTTCTTAAGGAAGTATCGACGGTGACTTGGAGGAAAATCCTCTAACTCTGCAAATACTTCATACCCCAAATGCTGATAAAATCCAGGAGCTTGGAAACTGTAAGTAAATACGTATGCGTTTGAGCAGCCATGACTAACGGCCTCTTGCTCTGCCGCTAAAAGAAGTGCTTTTCCATATCCATAACCTCTTAACTCCTCTGTAATCCACAGAGTACGGGGTCAGATAAGCAATGGTACAGAAAGTTACGCTAAGGCTGAAACTATTACTGTATAAGCACTCTGCACGGCAATATTTTTGCTCTTCAATCCGCAGGTGTCCAGCGGCATGTTCAAAGTACCAATTAACCTATAGGCTATTTGGTACAGCTTTTTTAAACGTCACAGCAAGGGTTTCAGGCTCCTAAATTTTGGAGGCTTCAATTGGTACAGGTTTCTCCGTGGCGATTGGCTTTGCCACTGCCCCTTGGGCAATCACTTGGGTTGAAAGCGGCTCATCAAATCCTTAGCGTAACTTTCTGTACGGATGCTTCTTTCACCCCGGATACAGAAGAAGGCCGCCCGCCGATGCCTGTTCGTTCTTTGCGCGTGGTTAGGTTTTTGGGATGGACGATGGAAGTGAACAGACTTCCATGTCTTGAATCAAGCCGTGCTCAAGGGTAAATCGATGGCCCACGTGCTCATCGGCAAGAACTGCTCCAGCCAAGTCACGCACGACCTGATGCACATCGACCAAAATGCGCCCGGTCTCCTCCGAGTAAAAGGAAATCGGCTCGACGTGCCCATTGATCTCGCTCCATTGCTCCGTCCAGTAAGCGCGAACTTCTTCACGCCCACGGACAAAACCGCCTTTGAACGCTCTCGGCCAAACCACGTCCGGAGTCATGAGGGCAAGGGCAGCGTCAATGTCTCGCGCGTTGAAGGCTGCGTACGCCGCACGGAGCAGTTCTATTTCTGGTGCAGGTTGATCTGACATTTATTGGTATGGTGAAGGAGATGCAGCAGGGCATAACAATTTATTGTACAGAGTTTATCTGTATAAGGCTAGACTGTACCAAAATGGGGAAATAGTACGCGCTAGAAATTACTACGATTCTTCAAAGCCTTCCTCCGCAGGACTTTCAGCCATAATCTAGCTTTGATATTTTTAACCACTTTGATGGCTTTTTGTCCAAATTTTCTTTGATGGTTGTGAGACATTAAAAGACTTACTACGTAAAGGATTCAGCTTTTGTATCCAAACCTTAGCGTACTATTTTCCCATTTGGGCACGGTCTAGCCTTATACAGTAATAGTTTCAGCCTTAACGTAACTTTCTGTACCATTGCTTATCTGACCCCAGGACCGATATGAAGCCATCCCAAGCCCATAAAACTGTCCAAGCCGCCTACTACCTTTTTCTCTGAATCACGAAGCAATAAAGACAGTGGGGTATATTGGTAATCCCCAATCTTGCTTACATTGAATTCGTGAAGTTGCTTGTCTACAAAGTCAACTTGTTTGGAGTCTGGCTGAATTTCAATTGATATTTTGTACTCATACCATTTCCATATGAAGACGCATAGAAAGAACCCCACCGCCTGCGGCACCTCCCCTTACCAAGGGGAGGTTGGTAGGGATCAAAATAATGTGCAACCTCACAAAGAATTGGTATCAGACATTTTAATGTTTCCCGTTACAAAACTTAATTACGAATTACGAATTACGAATTACGAATTATTTTAATTGAGGGTACCACGTTTGATTTGTTCGCTTTCAATAGCTTCAAATAAGGCACGAAAGTTACCTTCTCCAAAACCTTGAGCCTGTAAACGGCGTTCAATAAACTCAAAGAAAAATGTCGGCTGTTGAAAAATGGGCTGTGTAAAAATTTGCAGTAGTAGAGGTGCGGCATTTCGTGCGCCTACGGCAGCATCTTCTTGCCAGTCTACTAAAATTTCCTGTTGGGCGATCGCCTCAATTTCTTGGTGTGATAGTGGAAATCCGACTCGCTGTTTTAGCCGAGAGTAGTAGCTGTTGGGAACTGAGAGTAAAGATAGACCACAAGCACGAAATTGGGCGATCGCATTAATAAGATTGGGTATTCGTAAGGCGATATGTTGAATTCCAGGGCCCCGGTTGACATCCAGAAACTCCTGAATTTGAGAATTATTAGAAGCTGGTTCATTAATTGGCATCTGTATACTGCCGTTGCGCGAAACCATAACTTGGCTATATAAAGCAGAGCGATCGGTTTTAATTTTAAATATCTGCTGGGGTTGAAAATCTAAAATATTTTTATACCAAGCAACAGCACGCTCTAAATCGCCTGCTGCTACGTTTAGCACTATGTGATCTATGGCGGTAATTGAAGAGGGAGGGGGATTAAGAGGAGAGGGGGAGGGGGGGACAAGGGGAAAGGGGGACAAAGGTAATTGTTTACTTATCTCCTCTACTCTCTCACTCTCCCACTCCCCCACTCTCCTATAGTGCTTTTCTATTAAAGTATGAGTCAGCCCACCCCAAGCAGCAATTTTGCACGACTTGAGGGATATACCACCCTCCTGATATTCTTGGATGGGTTGTAAGACTTCGATATCGTATGCTTGAGCTTGGGCGATCGCTGCTTCTACATCTTCAACAATGAAAGCGATATCTGCTACACCAGGTGGATGCTGATGCAAAAACTCAGCCACCGGACTTGTAGGCAATAGTGGTGAAGACAGTAAAAAGCAGACGACACCACTTTTCACAACTTCCGTACAAGTGTGAGATGAATTGATGCCATTAGTTACTGCTTGAAAACCGAGATGGTGTACAAACCAATCCCGCCACACTTTGGCATCTTCTACATAAAAATGAACGTGATCAATTTTTATCATAAGTTATGAAAATCCAGTTTAACAGTTTATATATCTGTAAATTCTGCCTTTTTTACTGGATTTTCAGGTCTTTCCTAAGCAAGAATTATGTAAGCGCACTCTGACCCTAGAAAAACAGATGACTATCAGGTTGAATATTAATTTCCATTGGCACAGCTTGTGGTTCCGCAGAAAGGGCAAAGAAAATCGCATTAGCAGCAGTTTCAGGACTGAGCATTTTTTTTCGGTCTACCTTTAAGTTCACGTTATCCCAGAAAGGAGAATCTACCCCACCAAAGTAGAATAGCGTGAACTTGATACCAAAACGCTTAAGTTCCTCTGCCATGCACTTGCTGAAACCGACAACGCCAAACTTTGAAGCAGAATAAGCCGCAGCCGTCGCCATCGAATGTTTGCCCAGAATTCCGATCACGTTACAGATATGACCAGATTTGCGCTTTTGCATTTCTTCAGCAGCCGCCTGAGTGGTGTAGAAGCTGCCTTTTAAGTTGACATCTAGCATTTTGTCTAAATCAGCTGGTTCCAGGTTGTTGTAGGGCTTGAGAATACCCGCACCAGCTGCATTTACTAAAACATCGATTTGACCAAACTCGCTAACAGCTTTATCTATTAAAGTGTCTACCTGTTGTGGATCAGTAATGTCGCAGGGAACGGTCAAAATTGACCCTGGTAACTCATCTGCCAGTGTCGTTAAACGAACTGCATCTCTCGCCGTTAGTACCAACCGTGCTCCTGTGGGGGCAAGTTTGCGAGTTAAGGCTGAACCAATGCCACCAGTAGCACCGACTACGACAACGACTTTATCCTGCATTGTATTATTTACATTTATTTATATTATTTTACATAATACTGAATTACAGACTGATGTTGTACGTAGGCTTCTAACTTCTGTCCGTTCGTTCATTTGCGAGTTTTGGAAGCGAATTATGTCTTGCACTGGCTGGAATGTAGCTGATAGAGAGACTCTGGCAGTTTCATGAGTGAAAGGATCTGTGGCTGGAGAGTGCAAAGATGGTTAGACTTTTTATTAAGCGTATTGTTACAGATTAGTATAATCACTAACTAGCTAGGATTATTAACAATTTATCCGCTGCACTGTCAAGGCTATTTCAACGTAAATATAAAATGTTTTAGCAGCTATATTAATCACTTTATATGTTTTTACTTATTGATTAAATAACTTTAAATTTGTGTTTTAAGTGGATTTACTATTTGAATTAAAAACATGAATAAATATAGTGGGTAATATATAACTTGATAAATCATTTGTTAAAGTTATCTACTTAATGTAATACCAAGATGAATGTCAATTCAAAAAAAATAATAATTCATCAGCCAGAAATCGGTCAGTTTATCTACGAAATTCGGCTTTTAATGGGATTGACGCAAGAAGAGTTAGCGATAATTATTGGGGTTACTTTTCCAACCGTTAATCGTTGGGAAAATGGACATACTAAACCTTCTAAATTGGCTGTGCAACAGATTGAATTTTTAGTGGAAAAGCTTGGTAAACAAGGTCAAATACTACTGGCTAAATATAACCAACAGGTTTCAGGTTTGGCTTAAGATATTGATTTAAAAAATCCGGTTTCGGAATTGCATATTCTATTTGTATTATTACCGATTTATTGGCTTTAAATAGCGGTTTATACATGGCAATGTTAACTTAAGTTAGCAATTTATTCTGAAGTAATAATTCAGATGATATCAGGTTGCAAAATCAGTTTTATAGGGTTATTGATTCTAAATCTAATGCAAGGAGAAGTAAGGAAATGGAATAGCAATAAATGTGCAGATTTTACACGCATTACATCTCAATTTCTAAATTACTGGTTTGAGGAAGACCAAGTTAAAAATAATATGCCAGGAGAAATCTATCAATGAGTTTTAAATATTTCAAGCATTGGTTGAGATATTCTTCCATCCAAAGCATTGTTATTTTGGCTCTAATGTCGATTTCTCACCTCTCTACCGTATTGGCTCAGACTAGCCAAAAAGGGGGAATTGACTGGATTTTGGTAGTAGATACTTCTGCTTCAATGCGTGGTGTAGGCGGAACAAAAAACATCTTCGCTCAAGTCAAGAATTCCATTAATGAATTTGTTAACACAGCCAGATTAAGCGATACAGTTACTATCTATACTTTTGACAAAGATGTAACTTTAAATGCAAATGATATCAAAATTAATAGTAATCCAGACAGAGGTAAACTCAAGCAAATAATTAGCTCACTTCAGGCTGAGGGCGTGCGTACTCATACAGGTAAGGCTGTGCAAAAAGCGCTGCAACATTCTGCCCTGTTAAACCAACGTGCTGATGCTCTTGGCCGCACTGTCAGCATAGTGTTTTTGACAGACGGAGTAGAAGATGTGCGCGGTATTCCTAATCCTGTTACTATCCCTAGTAATACCGAATTTTTACGCCAGCAACAATGCAAACCCTATATATTTTTTGTATCTCTAGGACTAAAAGAACACGAAAAACAGCTGAATGATTTTGCTAGTAATCCAGCGCTTTGCGGGAAGGGACAGGTATTGCGAGATCCTGGAGGAGTTCAGCTAAACCAACTGGCTCAAAATATCCGACCAGTGCTGGTTAAACCCAAGCTTGATTTCAATTTACCCACCGCCAATTTGCAGCCAGTATTGCCTGGAACAACTACTGAACCGCTCAATATTAATGGCATCAGCAATGTCAATGCTAAGGTACGTTTGCAACTCGAAGATCCCAACCAAAGTGGTATTCGCTTAATTTCACCCGATCGCACCATCGATTTAATTGCGAATAAAACAACAGTCATCCCCGTGCGTTTGCAGATCCCAGCAGAAGTAAAGGGAGGTAGTAGTAGCTTGCGCTTGGTGTTGAGGAGCGCAGACAAAGCGATGTCTGGGGACAAGCCGCAAGGCGTCTACGCACCGATTGCAATTGACCTGCCTTTAACCATTAAGTCGAAACTGCAAATACAACCTACAAGGATAGATTTTGGCTCAATAGAAGCAGGCAAAACCACTGAAACCCAAACTTTGGTAATTCGCACCAATATATCTGGGACGACTAGCTTACAGCTACAAGGTAATTCCAAAGACATTTCTCTAATAGAACCTTCAACAGCCGTATCCTTGCAAACGGGAGGAACTAAAATTCCCGTGCAGTTGCAGGTTGCTGATGGCAGTTTTGAAGGCGATCGCACCTTTACCTTAGTCCTGACCCCAGATAGCCCGATTGCTAGTCCTATCAGTGCGGAAGTTCATCTACATATTTTGATGCCACTGTGGCGAAAAATAATTATTTGGTCGCTCTTGGTACTGCTGATATTGTTAATTACCTTAATAGTAATTTGTTTGATTCAACGTAAAACCCCCTTGGAGTTAATCGAAGATTTCCGCAACCGTAACCACTTAGAAGGAGCGCTGGTAGTGTTGGAACCACTGCCACAATTGTCGGAAGACCAAGAGATTAGTCTGACTCATCAACGTCAGAGGAAACTATATTTGAGTGATTTGATACCAGCAGTTGCTGCCACAAATTCTGATGCCGAGTTAGTCACAGTTTGGCGAGCAGGCAAAAAAAATATAGATTTACACTGTTTGAAAGGTGTAATTTTTGTCAATACTAAAAAAATAAATACAGATGAACTCTACGACGAGGACATCATTGAGATTGGCAACATTAAGCTGCTATTTAACTGGATTGAACACCAAAGACCCTCTGAGACAAGCAGTGGGCAGACAAACTCTTGAATAATATCACAGGAAAGTGAATGTTAAGTCCCACGGTTGTGCGTCCCACGGTTGTTTTTCGTCCTACTGTTGTGATCGGGTTAGGAGGAACAGGTTATGAAGTTGTACTCAAGCTTAAAAAGCGATTCATAGATGTTTACGGCTCAGTACCAGAAATTATTCGTTTTATTTCTATTGATACTACCGAAAACATCCAAGAACGAGAAAAATCACCTGATGGCACCAAGGTTTTCTTAGAACCTAATGAACTTTATGCAATCTCTGTCGCAAATCCACTACCGCTAACACGTAACGACCACATTGCTGAATGGTGGCCTAAAGACATTTCAGCAGCCAGCCTGATCAGTGGTGCCGGACAGATTCGAGCACGGGGACGGCTCGCCTTATTTGCTAAAGTAGGCGATATTGACGCTTTAATTGCTCAAGCAATCAATGCTGTACGCGAAATTCGCACTAGCAAAAAAATATTTACAGATAACTTTCAAGTTTCCAATCGCGATGGTGTCGAAGTTTTTATTGTTGGCAGTTTGGCTGGTGGGACGGGCAGTGGCACCTTCTTAGATGTGGCATTTTTAACACGAGAACATCTCAATAATTTTTCTAATATTACGGGGGTATTTGTTTTACCCAGAGTGTTTGCCAATATTCCCCAAACTCACTTGGTGAAGTCTAATGCCTATGGCGCTCTCAAGGAAATCGAACACTTTTGGGGATTGTCACCGTCTAATAGCATTGAGATTGATTATGGTACTTCCAAGGTCAGAGCCGATCGCCCCCCCTTTGATGCTGTATTTTTAATTGACGGCGTGAATAAAAAGGGAACTGTAATTAGCCGTCCAGACGATTTACAAAATTTAGTTGCAGATGGGTTGTACATCCAGATTGGTTCTCAAATTGGTCTAGACGCTGCTAACGTTGCTGATAACATTCGCGCTTATCTAGCAACTGGTGAGAAAGTCCGAGGACGCAATATAAATTACTGTAGTTTTGGCTTTGCCACACTGACTTTACCTGTACAAGAATACGAGCGAATGAAACTTGAGGACGCTCAAAACTTGCTGAAAAATGAGTTAATGGCATCTACCCCAACACTCGATGTAGAAAGCGAAATCGCCCGCTTTTTACAGGATTGCAAGTTAGCAGACGCTACTACTGTCCTTAATGCTTTGACTGAAAACAATCAGGGCGGACAGATGAAATCCGAATTCCGAATTGGCGAAATGCGTTTTGATCGTACAGCTTTGCCGACAATCAAAGAACTCTACAAACGGCAGTTGGATCAATTTGAACAACGGACGGCTCAAGAATTGGGATTGAGTTTTTATCGCTTAGAGCAGGCTGCAACTGCTGCGATCGCAACTTGCTGGGAACGGAGTCTTAACCGTCCCAATGGACTAGCTTATGCCCTCCAATTTTTTACCAAACTTTCCGAAAAACTAGATGAATTGCAGCAGAGCATACAGCGCAAGTCACAAGAGGCGCAATCCAGTTTCAATGCTTTAAAATTAGAAGCCCAAGAAGAAAAAATTAAAGAAGCCGCAGAAACTTGGTTATCAAATAAGAACACTATTCAAGTAGCTTGCCAAAAGTACAAAGAACGGGCTGACCAAAAGTGGAAGACTTATTTACATTGGAAGCGGTGTGATCAAGCGGCTGAACTCTATGGTTTACTGCGGGCTAGGTTGGAAGAAATCCACGAAAAGTGCCAGCGTCTGCACAGCAACCTAGATAAAGTTTACCGAGATTTAGAACAGAGTTATAACGAGGTCAGCCGTCAAAGAAGTAATGACAATCCTTTTATTCATACTATTCAACGTGCCAATCTGCAATCGAAACGACCTAAAGTTACTGGCGAAGACTTTATCCGTTGGTATCGAGAACAGTCTCAAACTTTGACTAATTGGCCTGAGAAAAAAGCTGAAGATGTCAAGGCTGATATCTTGGAATTTTTAAATGAGATTTACCGCCCTCTGACGAGTATGAGTGTTGAGCAGGTTTTGGCAGATAGCAATCCAGAAGATGCGGGACAGGATTTGCAACAACTTGGCAAACTTGCAGTTCCTCTCTGGCAGTATGAAGTATCGGAAATTCCCATTCAACAGCAGCACGTAATTACAGAGTTTTATTACTACGGGGTTGAAAGTAGCAACACAGTTTTTAGTAATCCACCTCTTTCAAGTCGGATGCCTACAGGAAAAAATAGTCCTTCTTTTGTACCGACAGGCGAACCCCACAAAGTCACGCTGTTTCGAGTGGAAGTGGGTGTACCCTTATTTGCCTTCAACGGAATGAGGGATATGGAGCTAGCTTACTTAGATCCGAATAAAGTCTTCAAACACCTGCATCGCAATTGGACAAACTTAGCCAATTTAATTCCTCCAGAAGACGACGGTGGGGCATTGCGCTGGTTTGCTTTAGCGCTGGCACCCGAACGATATAAATTGATTGTCAATCACAGTAAGAAATATTTTGTTTCTACAGAACAAGCGAAAAGATTAGAGGGCGGAGTTTTGCCTTTGGGAGGCGATCGCAAGTCAGCATTTCAAGCTTTCAAACGTAACTTACCTCTGGTCAAGGAAATTGCTGAAAAAGTTGAGCGTATTACTTACGAAGACGAAGACAAAGCCAAATCTACCCTAAAGAGTCACATCAATGAACTTAATCAGCGTTTAAGAGATCGCCACATTGATTCCCAGATTGAAGAACAGGTAAAAATGGAAATCCAGGAAATTGAAGCATACCTGGAAGATTTGGATGTGATTATCTAGCCCCGTAGTCTACGCTCTCAGAATATTTTTATGCCAAAACCAACTATTTTACTTGCACTCGATCCTCACAGTGCTGCTTTTTGTGCAGCCATTAAACGGCAACTGCAAGAATTTCCAGCCGCCCAAAGCTGTTTAATTCAAACTTATACCTTAACTTGGGACGGTCAAACTTTTGGCTTTAGTACTGAGTTAGATGAGTTTGGTGATATGAGTTTTGATCTGGCTCAAACTCATAGTAAACAAGCTTATGTCTCCAAAATTCGTACCCAGTTTATCCAAGGGGCTGGCGAACTGCAAACTGCACTGATCGATTTATTGAAAACGGCTAATCAATCAAAAGAAGCAATATCTGCTAAACGCCAAGGAGTAGAAATCAGCAGCACGCATCGAATATATCTCATGCTGTCAGCCAGCAACTACTTTGCTAGGGGAGTAGTTTTTGACATATAGCGGTTCTCAGTTGGGTGCAATATAGTAACAGCAGTGCGTGAACCATCCAATAATGTCTTTTTTAGTCACAGCATTTAAGGCATTTGTAATGGCCTCATCTAGCTCTTGATAGGTTCGAGC